>Ga0307514_10000415_pt1 | contig 95149 bp, 98 predicted proteins | sample 16_EM_MG_FD_203088 | JGI IMG/M metagenome (GOLD analysis project Ga0307514, IMG submission 203088) | Populus trichocarpa ectomycorrhiza microbial communities from riparian zone in the Pacific Northwest, United States - 16_EM | ecosystem: Host-associated > Plants > Roots > Unclassified | place... | reverse complement strand
AGCGGAAGTACTCGCGCATCCCCATAGGAGACACGTATCATTTCGCTCATTAATCAGACCATAACTTCAACTTTGACATCTCATTTCGATAGGTGGTAGTCGGTAGTTGGAACGTGCCCCTCTGGCGCCACGTCTCTGCCTTTGATATCATCTCTGACAGCTCATAGTCTTATCGGGCGCTGTAGCCCGTGCTATGCCAACGTAGAATTTTATGCGCGTTAATCTAGGGGCCGTAAACCCCGAATTAACCATTGTAGTCCAACTCCTCAACTCAATGCCGGATGACCGCTTTAGGCTGCTTGCCAACGCCATTATCCCCTCAGTCCTTTGCGTAAAGGTGTTCATTAACCCGAGTGTGCAGCGCATCCAATTAAGGAAACCGCAGAGCTCTTTGTCCCGCGACTGCCGTGCACTCTGTGCAACCGCATAGTATCTAAGAATGAATCTGGTTGAAAACAACATGCTCAACGGGAGTGTACCTGGCAGTTGCTGCATCGTCAAATCAGCTGCCGCAGCATTTGCTTTCAATGACTCCGCTAAGCCACCTTGTGACTTATCCAATCGAGATGTGCTTAGTAAAACCCCCGCTAAAGGATTTTACCACATGGTGATAACCGCAAGGTTTTACCTGAACCATTAACACTGCTAAGGGTGAACCCCTAACACATACAGTATGAGAAAGTTGCTTCATTCTGTAATTTGATATTACACATGGTAACACTCACATACTATTTTCATAACACTTCTCTAATCACCAAAGTACATGGTAGACAGTAAAAATCTATAGTAAGCAACTATAATACAGTTGTAACAGAGATATTATATTCCATTACAGTTACACCAAAGCTTTTCCCAACATGATTGATATGCATTATACTGATAAAGATTTGGTAATAGTTTGTCTACAGAGATAATCGATATTGTATCAATAAGCCATTATTTGCTGTTGTTATATGCAGGTGGTAGAGTCAATTAATTCGACAGGGATTATACTTTGTGATAGAATATGATAACCAACTTAGGAATAGTGACAAAGTCAATAAGCCTGTAAAGATAGTAAGTTAATTACTTATATACACAATAAACTGAACTACTTAAGAAAGAAGTAGATGTGAAAATGTAATCGACCACATTAAATTGGTATAATTTTAATTGATGTTACTTAATTCCATGTGAGACAGTGGATAACTATAAATATAGCCGAGTGACTTGTACTATATATTCTACACCTCTGACAAATAGAATATCTTGCTATCAGGTAGGTTTTTGCATGTTGGGAACTATATTATATAGTTCAATAATACTGGTGTACTGTTCTATACTGGTCTTTTCATAGTGCTTCAGTTGATATATCATGAGTTTGAGTATTTAATATTATTTGAATGAATGGTACTCTCCAGAAGTCATTTTGGCTCTGTCTGCATCAATGTGCCATAGTATATTCCAAGTCTTGTATACACTTTAATATCAAATATAATCTGATTATACTCTAGACTTGAGGTGACAGGAAATGCAATATTGGAATAGGGAGACGGCAAACTTGAGAGCTAGTTTTGAGATTGAGGTATTCACTGTTGAGATTGGTTAATTTTATGCTATTTATAATAATAGCATCTGTCTGCCTACAATTACACAGAATAATACATACTTTTATTATTGTTTTAAGCTAATGAGTCGATTTGTATAAATCAGTATTAGGTTACAATATATAGACTATTAGATTGCATTAATTATTTTCTTATAATCAACTAGGAAGAATTATATCTTGTCTTAAGATACGATCATTTTATACTATTATACCTCCCAGGTACATCATTTCACTTTTATATTTACACAAGATTTTCAATTCAATGATGGCAAAGCTATTAATACAGAAGATTTTGTAATGAACTTACTGTATATCACCTTGTATTAGGGGGGTGCTTCAGAGGTAAGTATAGGTACTTATGCACAGCCCTAGATCCTATTATTTCCAAGTTGCTGCTTGATTTCCTGATATAGTTCAGGTTTAGAGATTGGTGCCGTTCCCATATTTGTTTGTTTCCACCTAAAGCAGTCAGTACTAGTCTTATGGCCACCCTTCCAATCTTGGGGCCAAGCGCAACATTGACACTCACCTGCCGCCTTTCTTCTTTGAAGCTCTGATGCTTCTATTCCTTCTGTTTGTTCTTTATAAGTTTTCCTCGTCTTCAGTTTCTTAGAAGATATTGTATTTTGCGAAGCCCTTGCCTTTCTGCTTCTGTGACTTCTTGGGAAGATTCTTTCGCTTTGCTTCTGATCTCGGCAGAAACCCCTCACAATCTTTAACTAATTGATTCTGCCGATCAACTTTGGATATCCCTAATTAGTCTTAATCTGAGCTGGCGAAATTGATATTGTCAACTTCGAAATTGTCTGTATTGGGGCTATTGACTTGGTCTGCTCGATCATGATGAATATTGCCACAGTCGGAATATTGAGCGCTCGGTACTTCATACGCTTCTGATCGGGTTCGTAGGTTATTGATATGAATAATCACACCTTCCTGTAATCCAATGATTGACACTAACCACCAAATGTACTGGGCCATGAACATATACTGATTATCTTTGGCGTGAGATGTAATTTTTTTGAGAGCGAATCAAATGACATTGTTATCGTGTTCAAAAGTAATAGTCATTCGTAGGATAATACTTATCAGAGGTGCAGGGCTGCCGCTACAGAAAGCTATTAGATTTTATATATAATAATAGGTATAGGTATCATGAAAACACAATAATAAATAAAGGTTTTCTTTCGCTGGTAGGTATACTGACTGTTTTGCTGCTAGAGCTTGTTCTTCTCATTGCAGGAACAAAGTGACCTCGTTTATAGAAACTTCATCAGGATGTTATGTATGCACACTCATATGTCGTTTCCAAGGTTTTGATAGCAACGTGCTTCGTGACTTACATTTCAAATGAATGTACATGGTAGAGATTGCCACAAATCCCATCGGTTATCGTGTTCATGCCAGTGAGGTATTAAAGCGTTACGCTCCTGATTAGAAGCAGGCCACACCCGCAAGATATCATATATTACATTATAACTTCAACTTGGACATCATGCGCTTGTATGGTTCAGTAATTGGAACACGTATCCTCACTTGGTCGGATCACACTTTCCACCAATCAATTCTATAGTATTATTGCGTCATAGATTGAAATGGTTACCAACTAATACTATGCCAATGTAGATTGAATGACACGTACACCTCATATTATTGAATGGTGCCCTTGTAGTTGCCTTTCTGTCACAAGTCAATGTGCAGGGATGCTCCAGGCCTCATATCAACAGCCAATGTCATTATCCCTAAATCATGCCAACGCTCTGGCCGGGACTATTCCCTTTGGCCAGAGAGTGTCCAGATTGCTCTGCCCTCACATAAGAGGTGGACCCGAGATCCCATGTACTTGGAATATGGCTGACGACTGCCGTGTCTGCAGATCGAGGTATTCCTCAGTATGATTAGACATAATCCCGCTAGTATCTGGTAATGAATGTGGTTGAAAATAACACCCTCGGCAGGATTGTAGCCCTTTCAATCTGGCAGTATTATTGCATCATCAAATCAACTGCCACAGCATATACTTCAATGAATCCACCAAGCCTTAGTATGTTCAATCGAGACGCATCCCACTCATACCCTGCTTAAGGCAATCGTGACAACTCTTGAGATGCAAAGATAGGTGTTATGCATGTCACTCTCTAAAGTGACATGTATCCATTGCTATCCAAGGTTGCTTAGACACTGTTAGAGGAGAACCCCTAACACCTTGAATTGGAGTGCTAATTCAATATATTTCCTTTTCCAAACTTGGATTGAGTAGATGGATATAAAGTACTATGTTTCTGATTTCACAACTGGTGTAGAGGTGGTAGGGCTGAGACTAGTGGCATGTAAAGTACATTATGAGGAATACTTAATTCTATTTGCTGCAATTTGATAATACTGCTTTGAGGTTTTTCTAATTGAATATGAGATATCATTATGATATATCTAGAGTTGAATTTAAGAAGTGTCAAGATAGGGAAGACTTGGGTTAGCAATGGCTGCAGGTAACCTGCCAACATTCCAGGATGGGACCACAAAAACAGTTTCGTTCGGTTCAAGACCGGTCAAATCACCCTACCCACTACCTCATGGTGGGTCAAACCGGGACCCATACCCATCATTCTGGGAGTGTTATTGGGTTTGGCTTGGCTCTCCAATTCCAATCTCCGGTTCTGCATTTCGGGTTTTTCTAGTTGTTGTTGCATTCAGATATTCCACTGTTAATTGCAAAATACTGACTTTGGTAGGTCATTGTCTTGTTTGGATGTATTAGCCACCTCTAAATTTGAATCAAACAGAGACATACTCCCTGCCCCGTGCTGAAATAAGCATCAACAGATTGTCAATGATTTTTGGTTTTGCATCCTGGGTAATCTGCATCAGCAAAATGTATTTCAGTTACTGGAAGTCTTTAGGAGTGTCTGAGAGGATGTGGAGTATAAACTTAGATGCGTCAATTTCAGGAGAGTACCAGACCCTAGCAGGGCATTCCTGCCCGCCTTCAGAGTAACTGGGATCTCTGATAATAGGTACAGAAGTACCATGGGAGTGATTGTAATAGGTTTGGGAACACATCGAAGTGGTGGATGTTAGGGGGTTTCTTCCAACAGTGTCTACGGTTCTTTGAGGGATAACCATGAGGGTACATGTCATGTGGCTTGGATCATGTGGTATGTATAACACCTATCGTAGGCATCTCAAAAACTTTATTGGTCATGATAACCTTTAGTGGGGTCTGAGTCAGCCAGGTCTTGATTTAATCAGCAAGATATCTGAGCAGATTCATTGAAAGCGGAGACTGTGGTCGCTGATTTGATGATACAGCAACACTGCCAAATCGAATGAAGCTAGCATCTGCGAAGCATGTTGTCTTTAACAAAATTCATTTCCAGATACTAGTGAGAGATATTGTCTGATCATACTGAGGAATACCTCGACCTGCAGACTTGGTAGTCGATAGCCAATATGCAACTACATTTCATTCCAAGCCAATCTCATGTGAAAGTGAAACAACTCAGGCACTCCCCGGCCAAAGAGAGTAGTTTCGGCCTTAGCATGGTGTGACTGGGAGATTATGATATTGACTAATGACATGAGAACAAAAGTAACCCCATACATCGGTGTGTGTTGAAATTGACAATGCAACATCAGACTTGAATGTTAATGTCGAGCTATGTATTATTTAATCTACATTGGCGTAGTATTGGTTGGTTGTCAATTAAATCTATGATGCAAGCGAAATAGCCTATACAGTGAGTAGTGTTAGCAATGGGTCCAAATTGCCCGGTCGGTTCCAGGTCCGGTTCCACCCGAAACCGGACCATGGCAACTGTTCTTACCACACCAACAACCCGGACTGTTGGAAATGGGCCGGTTTTACCACCAAAAAGCCGGAATTTCAAGTTCACAATTTTGGCTTCAATTAAGTATTTGTGTTCTGATTGTATTACAACATGATCAATATGTAGATTGTACAGTTATAGTCGCTCTTTCACCTCACGCTTTCAGATTTGTGATAGGACAAGTATTTGTTGAGTTGCGATTAAAAACCTGCCAATTTCGCTTGAAATCTGCCATTATTTCACAACCACACCACGAATATCAGTCGGATTGCATATTTGAATGCAGGAGGTGAAAGAGCGGCTAAATATGAACAATTTTCATATTGACCATGTCATGGTACGATCAAAACTCAAATACTTAATTGGAGCGAAAGCTGTGGGAACCGAATATTTGAAACCGCGGTCCGGTTCCATCCCGGCCAAATACCCATGGTTCTATTCCTGGTCCGGGTTACAAAGCCACCAAGACAAGGCAGATCGGGTTTTTGGACGGGTCTGGAACCAAACAGGACTGAACCGCTGGTCAAACCCTGGACCTCTGGCGGATTACCCGGACCCGTTGCTAACACTAACGGTGAGGCATTAATTTGTGAAAAAGTGCTGATTGACTATAATCTTCAGTTGTTCCAATTACGGAACCATATGTATCATGGGATGTCCAAGTTGATGTTATGATCTGATATATTGTGGGACATGATATTGTACGATGGATGGCCTGAATCTTATCAGGAGCGTAAGCTTTCAACCCACATGCTCGTAAGAACATGATAACCTTGGAGATTTGTGGCAATCGAGTCTACCATGTGCATTCATATAGAATGTCTATCGCAAACATGTTGCTATCATAAGCAATAAAATTGTCACATGGAAGTATGGACGTAGAAACTGTCGAACACGACTATACAGAGATCACATTGTTTCGACAATAAACAGGAGGAGCTCTTGCAGCAAACAGTCAGAAATACCTCCCAGCAAATGAAGACCTTTATTTATAATTGCGATTTTATAATACCTATACCTAGTATTAAAATCTATCAGCTTTGTGTAGTGGCAGCCCCGCACCTTCAAAGTTATATCTCTATCAAATGGGAATGACACGTACATTCGCAAACAACAACGACATCATTGTATACGCTGTCTAGAAGATCATCTCATATGCCAGAGATAATCAGTGTTAGGGGGGTGGTTCCACTGCAAGTAAAGGTATATAACACCACCCTAGATACTTCAATCTTTTTGATATAGTTTAGGTTTAGAGAAAGCTGCTGTCCCTTTATCCAATCATTTCCACCTAAAGCAATCTACTGTCTTATGGCTCCCTTTTCTATCCTGGGGCCAAGCACAATGTTGGCACCCACCTGCTGCCTTCTGAAGCTCTGATGCTTCTATTCCTTCAATTTAAGTTTTCCAAGTTTTCTTAACCTCACAGTTATTTTTAACTTGCTTTGATGCCAAGTCTTTCCATCGCTGCTTTTGTGACTTCTTGGAATAGTCCTCCCGATTCCCTTTGGACTTCAACGAGAATTCTTTACAATTCTTCAGAATTGTATCTTGTTGCTTTGTTTTGGAATCACTTAAATCGCTACTATCTTGTTGATCCATTTCGGGATCGCTTGTATTGATGCTATTGATTCGCGCAGCCCTATTGGAATGATTAATACCCAAGCTGCAATGAGTCGTAATAGGTATTTGAGTTGCTTCCGATCATATTCGTAGATTGTCAACGTGAATGATCAATCCCTGATTGAGGCCAGTACTGGATGTTAGCCACAAAACGCACTGAGCTACACAGATATTCTGATTATTTCCGGTGAATGATATAATCTTTTTGAGAGCGTAAACTACAACATCATTGCCATTCTCAAAAGCTATCGTCATATGTAATCATTGAACTTGGAAGGCAATACTTATTAAAGGTGCAGGGATGCTGCTTCAAAAAGCTAATAGATTCTAATTTATAAAAGAATAGATATAGGTATCATAAAAACACAATAATGAATAAAGGTTTTCTTTTGCTGGTAGGTTTTTCTGACTGTCTCACTGCTAGAGCTTGTTCTTCTCATTGCCGGAACAATGTGATCTCTTTAGGGAAACTACTTGGGATGTTACGCATGCGCACCCATATTTCGTTTCCATGATTTTTGATAGCAACATGCTGTGCGACTTATATTCTAAATGAATGCGCATGATAGGGATTGCCATGAATCACTCTGGTTATCATGTTCATGCCGGTGCGGTTTTAAACTGTTACACTCCTGACTCTGATCAAGCCACACCCGCACGATATCATATATCAGATCATAACTTCAACTTGGACAACTTGTGCTCATATAGTTCGGTAATTGGAACATGTATCCATACTTGGTCAGAACGCACTGTCTGCTAATGAATACTATAGTATCATTGCGTTATAGATTTAAATGGCGACCAACCAATACTATGCCAATGTAGATCAAATGACACGTATAGATGCATGCTATGGCAAGTCGTATTGTTGCAGTTGCCTTTCCGTCACAACTCAATATGCGGGGATACTCCAGGCCTAGTGTTAGCAACGGTTCCGTTTTTGGACCGTTTGTACTATAGCGGTTCCAAGAAAACCCAGCCCCAGGCGGTTCGGTCCGGGTTTGTGACAAATGGTTCCCTCAATTAAGTCCTTGAATATTCATCTGATAATTTGGTGTTTGGTACACGAAATATGGAGCTTCAGATGGCGCATCTTTTGGCATTCTCCGATTTTTGATATCTTCAAAACTCAGCAAGCGGATTTGAAATTATTGTCATTTTTGGCCGAAAAACGAGGTTTTTGGGCTACCGCTTGCTGAGGTTTAAAGATATCGAAAATTGGAGACTGCCAAAAGATGCGACGCGCTGAGCTGCATATTTTACATACCAAACACTAAACTCTCTGATCAATATTTGTTGCCTTAAAGTGATGGTTCGCTTATAAAATCGTCGATTTTTGATGGGGTAAGGCCGTTGCTACGCTGACCTATAAAACCGGCCGGTCCAAAACTGGAACCGTTGCTAACACTATCCAGGCCTTATATCCTCAGCGAATGTCATAATCTCTCGGTCACACCATGCTTAGGCCGAGACTATTCTCTTTGACTGGGGAGTGCCTGAGTTGTTCCACTGTAACATAGGATTGGCTCGGAATGCCATGTACTTGCATATTGGCTAATGACTACCTAGTCTGCTGGGTGAACTCCTTTACTCTATTCAATCAGACAAATCCCACTGGTATCTGGTCTGTGAATCTCGTTCAAAATATTATACTTGGCAGGATTGTAGCCCTTTTGATCTGGCAGTGTTATTGCATCATCAAATCAGCTGCCGCAGTGTATGCTTCAATGAATCTGCTAAGCCTCAGCTTAATCAATCGAGACATGTCTCACTCATATCCTGCTAAAGGTAATAATGACTGGCTAGTTTTGAGATGCTCCCCAGGGTAGGTATTATGCATATCAAGTGGCCCGAAGGTTATTTCACTGACATGTACCCATTGAGTTTTTCAAGAACCATAGACACTGTTAAAGGAGAACCCCTAACAATGAGTATATCTTTGTGGCCCAGTGCATTTGGTTGTTAGCATCTATGATTGGATTACAACAGGGCTTGTGTAATCATATTGATAACCTATCTTTGCATGCCACGTTTAGGAGAACATCTCCAGATATCAAGACACCCTCCAGTACTACCCAAGATACGCATTCCAATCCAGCATTGGTATTGGCTAACAAGTGTTTGCAAGAATCCTTATGAGCCAGGGAAGCATATACTAGCAACCTATTGCGACAAACTTCTCAAGGGAGGCTTAATCCATTACCCTCAACCAAGAGACAGCTTAAGAAAGCTAGGTAAAAGATAGCCAAGAATAAAGCTGAGACCAAACATCTCACTAAATTATTTGAATATATATAAGTATCTAGGGCTGTGCACAAGTAACAATACTTATGGCTAACTTGGCACTCCCCTAACAGCGGAGAGATCTTTGTGTGCACCAAGAAGCACCTGGGAATACCTGGAAGCACCAGCGACAAATCTTGGTACATCTTGAATCACAGTAGAGCAGTTTGGGAAAAATATCATCTTTATTGGGAATGCTGCTGGTGCGCCTGGAAATCATAGCTGCTACTTATTGTTCAACGATTATTAAAACTCATGTATTCAGTTTGTATTCTCATCTATGTATTTCTATAGCTACCCATCTACAGACGGTATGTCTGGACTGGCTGCAGGCAGTGCATGAGAGCAATTCGAGGTGCACCCGAAAAAGATGATCAAGTAAACTCAGTGAAATACTCAGAGGTTGTGATCGACTGAGTTTGGAGATTTGCTTGGGGGTTGTAATTGAGTGTAATTGGAGATACACTTGAACGCTATAATCGAGTGAACATAGAGATATACTTGGAGACTCCAATTGAGCGAGTTTGGAGATGCACTCGATGGTGGTAATTGAGCGTATTTGGAGATACACTTGGAGGCTGTGATCTAGTAAACTTAGAGATGCACTCCGAGTTCGTAATTGAGGGAGGATGCTGTACTTTGGGTATGCTGCACTTGGTATATGCTGTACTCGGTGCAAGCTGTACCTTGTGTATGCTGTACTTAGTGTCAACTCATAATCATGACATTGAGAGATGGAGAGGGATGCCTTAACTTTGTTTTCTGCAATGATGGTAGAGTTGAGGACAAGAAAGAGAGAGATGGGGGATGAAGATGAGAACGGTGTGGAGGATACAAGCGGATATGAGAAAGCAGGGGTATAAGTTGCCCGATTGGGTTGGGAAGACCCAGTATAGGTGTTACTACATGCCAGATTTGGACTCGTACCTGCTGTATTGGTGATGGTCAATTGACTGGTACACAAAATTCTCTGAAGTCCCAGTTTCTCATGATGATTTTCCCCATTTCCTCTCATCTCTGTCTTTCTCATCCTCAACTCTACCATCACCTAAGAACACGAAGTTAAGTCATCGCTCTGCTGCCAGAATAGGAGCATCTAAATCTTTATTGCCTGCACCGGGTGTATTGGCGGATGTTGAAACCAAACAACTACTTATGTAGACCGGTACACAGGAAAGCAATTGGTCTTTGAAGAGCATTTGCTGTACTTATTAAAGTAGCTTCAATTAGCTTTATGCTTTGTTTCGAATATGAAAAGCACTATAGATAACAATCATAATAATGACCCCTCATTATGGTATACTCGGGAGCACCTAAGTCCAAGTAGAGTTTGTTGTATACGTACGTATACCCGTCAGCCCGAAACCTATAACCTATAAATTATAATTCGGGAAATTTTCCAAGAAAATAACCTGGTTCCAGACCCCTACGGCTATACACTGCTGGTATAACGACTGATCCCAGATTATCGGCAAAGAGTTTTCGTCAGCCCTCCACTTCCGTGAATGGTAGTGAGGGCAGTAAACTCCATAACTGGAGCCTTTGTATCTTCGATAGCTTCCGTAGACGTAACTACCACAAGAAAAAAAAAGCATTTTTAAATTTATGGATTACTTACCAGTTTAATTTTATACCGTTGGACGTCTGTTTTTGTTTAACTGCTTTAATGCTATTTCAATCGTTATTAGTGGTCAAATAACTCCATTTATTCATGTGGTATTCAGTGGAGTGCATTCGATATGTATTTACACTGCACGCTTCACCGGCTCCATACCTCCTGGTGGGGGTTTGTACAGCTCGATGCTGACCAGGCAATCTCCCGAACCACACCTCCAAAAGAGGAATTAGCTTCCTTGTTTTATAGTACTGATTCGAAGGAGATTACTGGATCGATGGATCTCGTGCACTATGGGCTGCGGGAAGTTACAGGAAATATAAATAACGAATGGAGTGAATTGTCCACTTCCGTTTACATTGGCAAATATAAAGGTACATACTCTGTAAGATTAATTATGAGGAATTTATATGATCACCACCACCACCACCACCACCACCACCACCGCGAAATGATGGCTCCGGGACAAAAGTGAGGGAACGTGCGATATACCTGTACCAACCTAATTAACCCATCCAATAGCAACAATGCTGAACTCGATCCCAAAAAGATAGAAGTAGCTCATTAACATCAATTGCTTGGTTTCTATTGAATTTTGACTGAAAGCACCAGCTGAATCGATGCAGTACAATGGGCATTGTCCGAGTTGCGGGAACATTGAGAAGCTTCAACACCATGCCTCCTAATGTTTTATCTAGTTCAAGGTCGTGTACGTCGCACCAACACTAGTGATACTGATACGGCCGTGAGGGAGATCTGCACTTTATGATCCAACCTCCGGGCTGTACCATTCGCTTTGTTTGAAAGGCAGAAATCGATCGGGGAATTATTAAACGGGGATTTTGACCTTGATAGTTAGAGTTCCAGGAAGCTTGTCATTCAGGAGACGGTTTTCTGATTCAAAATCCAATGCGAATGATGATTGGTGATTCTCGTTCGAAGTGAGACTTATTTCTTGTCTCGCGTCAGATGTCACCGGCTTTGCGTAGCCGGATGATTTGAGGCTTAGGATTTGCAGATATCTGTATCATATAAGCACCGTGTTGCACGATATTACTTAGGAGTAGGCACGAGTGATTTAGGACGGCCACGCTAGAGATCCGGTGCCAATCTTGTGCGGGGTAAGCTCGAAAATAAGCTGCGTTGGCATGCGCACTCTTCCATTAACGTTATGTTTGATTGTGGTGCAACAATACTACAGCCAAAGAGGGGGGGTATATACGAATCAAGCTATCGTATCCGTCGTCGGGCATCGGCATACATGAATACATTGAGTACACGAGATTTGTGTGTGTACGTAGGTATCATAATAAAATCCCGACTCCCCCATCCTTTATATACACTACCCCTCAGGTGTCGCTTCTCCGAAACATAACAAAAACGAAACCCGCCCATAACTTCCCAGCTAGCCATCACCAGAACTTCCCTTTGCAAAATGCGACTTCATATGCCGCTTCAAATTATCCTGCCTGGTATACTCCGCCGAACAACAAGGGCATTGAAAGCTTCGTGCTGTTCTCGTCACCCGCTTTGCACCTCCTCCACCGCTGCCGCCGCCGCTGTCGCCGTTGCCACCACCTCTTCCCCCCATTACCGATTCTGGAGGCCTTGGCTGGATATTGGTTGGCAGGTCCGAGCTCGACATCGTGTATGGGTTGTTCGTGGAGTATGGAGCTAGCGGAGATTGTCGCGATGGTGGTGTGGTGTGCGGACCGGAGGCGCTGGACGGGAGAGACCAAGAAATTGGTGCTAGTTCGACGTTAGTGCAATATTCTCACATGTTCGCGAGTGAGGCAAAGGTACGAGTGATAGCCTGAGTCTGAAGTTGAGGCTGTTGCTGTAGCTGCTGTTGCTGGGTATCCCTTAACGAGGTAAGTCTCGGTTTCCTGTGCAGTCCGCGATTGCCCTTTTCTCGGGCGGAGCTATCAGTACCGGGCGGAGCACTTTTCACCCTGGGACCTGAATCCGGTGTCGGTTGTTGTAATATGGGGAGCTTATCGATTGCAGTTTTCAACGACCTTGAGACGTGATCAGGCCTATTCTTTGGCAGAACGGCACCCCCGAGCTTCTGCTCCACCATCCACGCACTTTCGAGTCCCCAATCACCTTCCCACATGGACATCTTCTGCCCGTTCTTGAATTCCCATGCTACATGTTGCATGCGCTGCTGCCAGTCATCGAATGATTGACCACAGAAACCACAGCGACTCTGTCGTGGTCCTTTCGCCTTTTTTGACCAGGCGTCGAAGGAAGGTCGCCAGGAATGGATTCCATGCATACGTTTCAGATGCTGCTTCAGATGGTCTTTGCGAGCAAACACTCGATCGGCGGGACCTTTGCCATGGCAATAACTGGCATTGCACTTGTTCGGAATGTTGGTTTGCTCGGAATGGACTTCTTCACAGTAGACACATTCGCGAGTTCCATTTTTATATTGGCCTTCGGGCGCACATACCCACTTGTCCAGTACGAGGTGTATCACCTCTTCATGTCGTCTCCAGTCGCCAAAGTTTGCAAAGTCGGCCATGCAAAAGGTGCATTGATAGACACGCAGCCCTTGATGGGACGACCTTGCGCCCTTTCGCTTTCGGTGACGAAGAACCTTTTTCCGGCGGCTTTCGAGTGAGTGTTGTGACATGGCAGAGCCCATGCTGGAACCCGAGCCTGAGTTGGAGGTAAGAACGGATTGTGAACTTCCGGAGGAAAATATATCGCTGTTGGTTTCATCCGACGGGTTGGAATTGCTGTTGGATGCGAACGGTGGCCTGGGACGGAGGAACTCTCCTTGTCGGGCTCTTCGGATAGCCTCTCTTTGGATGCTCTCAATAGGAGCGGCGTCATCTTCCGATGCGCTGGAGCTCCATCGTTCGAGAGGGCTGGATGGCCTTGATTTAGCTGGCTTCGTCTTTTTGGGCTCGTACCTTTTATCTTGACACTATGAATGGTCAGCATTATTCGGGCGTGTTTTTACCAGAGAGCGAACCCCAGATGCATGATGGAACCAGTTGAAGTCCGGTTTCGATAGATCCAGCGGAATCCAGAGGGTACACGTAGGACAGTAACCCTCATAGCCAATCCCAACAACTCCTGATATAGGCCGTACACCGAGTGGAGCCCAATACTGATATCCCGTTTTGAAGTCAATACCGTGGATCTCTTCCTTATGTTGTCGATAGGATAGGGGATCTAAAAAGGTATATTGTGGCCGACAAATCTTGCACCATATTCCACCGCTCTGTTCGGACATGATTTTTCCAGATAATGGAGGGTCCCGCCTGGATGCATAATTCTCTGAAAACCAATCAATGATAGATTTGGGGGTGTGTTGGAATCGTTGTTGAGGTGACGACCACTGGGGCTCCAGTTGCGGAGGTGCAAAATCATATTCGGGGGCCGGGCGGTCCCACAGCTGTACCCCTGGTGAACCGAGATTGACAGGTTCATACTGCTGTTCTTGAGGGGCAACTAAATCTGGCACAAACCCGCTGAAGTCGTTGTAGATTTGGCCTGCTCCTGGGTTCAAATCCGCAAGATCTAGCGGGTAATAACTCTCTATTCCATCGGTTGTCACTGGTGGTATCTGGCCCTCGATGGGGACACTGCTGGGCATACTGCTGGACACCTCCACACCGCAATATGTCAATCCTGGCGCGGGTTAGGGTTCATCGGAATAGGGAAGATTATACCGTTTGCCAGTTGGAAGGACCTTCAAGTTGACTATAGGCTCGCGGCTGTAGGGTGACAGGATTCGTAATGTCTACAGTCGGGTTAAATCCGACGTAACTTTCGCATAAGGCACTAGGTATTATATCGGTGTAGTTACTCTAGAAGGTAGACAAATTGTGAGCGCAACGAACCGTGGGGCAAGCAGAAAGCTACCAAATGACATTATAGGAAACGACACTAACATTGGAATTCGGGATGTAGTACCCATCTTCGGGCGAGTATGGTGCAGGGGGATCGGAAGTTTGGGGATATGTTGATATGGGAGGGTCAAATGGGGCCCAGTGGACGTGTGGGTGTGTGTCTGTTTGTGCAAACTGTTGCTGTTGCTGTAGTCGCTGTAGCCTCGAACGCAAGCTCTGCTGTTCTCTGTTGTATCGGTTCTCGGCATCGATTTGGCCAAGGAGGTCACATTGGTGGTCGCAGTGCTGGCCATTTGAGTCGGAACTGCCGAGCTGCGCGTACTCCATCGTAGGATGTAGGTGGTGGTGGACACTATGTATAAGCTTATTGTAACTATCGTTGTTCGTGGATCAGGATATCGCTGTGCGCAGGCGCGAGATCTGCGAGTAGTTTTGAGTTACTTATAGTTCGGGAAGATGGATACGTAGGCACGACATGGCGATGAGTGAGTGAGGCGGCAGCAGTGATGCCTGCAACTTGAAGCAAGCACACAGTCGGCATATCTCACCTGCAGCAATAAAGAATAATGTCACCGATGGCAGGAACACGGACTGGAATTCAATTCATGCATCAGAGTGGGGGTATGGCAGAAAGATTGATTGAATGATTGATTTGGTTGATAGATTGAGTGCGATCGATTGATATGAAATTAGAGTTAATATCAAATGTTTTGGCGGCGGCGGCGATGGCGGGGTTCGCACTCTGTCGGAGGTTGTGGATGAGGAGAAGGACAGGGAGAAGGAGGTGGTGGAGAGCTGTACTCGGGTGTTAGCGCGTACGCAAAACTACTAGGAGTGGGGAATGTGCCAGGGCCCAGCACTGTGGGCACTGACTGAGGCACAACGCACACACAGCAAGAACGCGAACGCCGAACTACTGCATATATGATATGTTAGTACTCGAGATACACTTGTCTAACGTGAGATGTCGGATGATTTCTCGCCTCTCCTCTCCCCCCATTCTTTTCGCCGTTGCCAAATCACATTGACTGAGCGTGTTGCACCGGCGGGGTGTGCAACGCCAGCCCTGCGATCTATGACTTCGCCCTCAACAGTTCTCACGTCGCACAACATGACCACAGCTCTTTATCTTTGTACAGTATGTATGGGTGTGTGGTACAATGATTAAGAAGTCAGTGGTGTCATGTGTCTGCGCTATTCGACTCCGGATAAGCCTGGCGGTGATATCGTACTCTCGATACCAATACCCGAGGCAAGCTTGTTTTGCAACCCCTGAAGGCCGGCATGATCTCCTCGGGCACTATCCCCTCCCTCGGAATGCAATGAAATGTTGGCCTCGTACCCCGGCCCTTTGATCTCACGTGATTTTATACTAACCGAAATGGCGAGTCTGACCCAAATTGGGATCATGAAAAAAGTGGGGTGAAAGGACCTGGAGACATCACTCGACTGAAATTTCAAATTACCTTCAGGGAGCTCAGCTTTGGGGGGTGGAGGAGGGTATTAGGTTATATCTACCTAAGTTCATACTGAGTATTGTTTTGAAAGAATTCCACTGAAAATGAACTTACTGTAGCATAAATCTGAAGCTGATTTGAATTTAACCTGGTAACGCTTGATTACTTTACAATACAAATTTTGTTCAATTTGCTTAGTATTATATATAAAGTTGATTTCTTTTCCCTTAAACTTGTATTCCATGCAAACCCAGCTTAAACCTGGGAGGCATATATTTTAATTAGGTCAATTTGGAAACTTTATATAGGGGTGAAGTTTTCAGACTCTCTTACAACTTTGATTTCACACTATACTATTCCATTTTTGCCACTATCATTTTCATTTTCATATATACATATACAACTGATAGTCTAATTTGAAGCCATCGAGGTTTGTTAGTATTGGATTTAAATTTGACCTTGAATTGAAGTCAGTATTGTATTAAAAAGAAAATAGAAGTGAAAAAAGAGGAATAGTATTATCATAAAATGAAGTTATAAGAGAGTGCCCTAAGATATTGCTCTACACAAAGTTTCATAGATTGAATATAGTTAGAGTTAACAACGGTTCCGGACCATCACTTCAGGTTTAGATCCAGGTTCAAACCGAACCATTGCCAAATTTGCAGTCAGGGTCATCAATAGGACTGAACTGTCAACTCAGGAACGGTTCAATGGTAAACTCCCAACCCATCTGAATTGGGCGGGTTGTCAGCGGGTCGCCCAGGGAGTCTATCTATAGATTCATAGAAGGCTCTTTTTTTTGCAGTTTGTTAATAGTATCTTATTAAAATTGCATTTTCAACAACCAATAAGGCGCATTTGATTGTTGTGCAGTTTGCAATATTGATTAATTTGGTATCTTTATTTTACCTTTGATATATTGTATTTTTGCCTATCAAGGCAGTTAATAATACTGTTATACACGCGAAGATGCGCGTGATGGCTTGATGACCAAATATGCAAGACTGAAAATGGTTGACACTCCGTTGACGCTTATTTTCACGATTAGGCAGGAAGTATGTTGGAGTTGTTTTCACGTCCAAAGGCTGCCAATATCTCATAAATCGATGTCTGCAACCAATTGGAACATAATTTACCCAAGATACAAAGCTAAACATCGTTGATGCTCCGTTGACGCTCAATCTAAGAATGGTGCGGTGATTGTGTTGCTGTTTCATTTACCTATACAAGCTGCCAATACGTCGGTTGTAAATAACAGCAACCAAATCACTGGTGAATTACTGTACTTACATGACCACAAATTGTTGACGCTCCGTTGACGCTTATTTTAATGTATTGTCCAGTCAACATCTGCGGTCATCGACAATTGTTTTCATCATGATTCAAACTGATTGGTTGTCTTTCTGCCAGATTGAGACTCGGCCCTGTGGCAAAGCCGAGCGCAGTAACATTCTTTCACTGTTCACTCTTACATGACTAAAAATAATATATCTTGCCAAAAGATTTATTGCACCTACTGTACATCTGTTTAGCAACCGATATTCACAATCTACTGCTTACTGTTCGCCCATAATATATCTCTGACTGCCACTCTCGTTCAAGCAACATGCTAAAGCTGGTGAACTATTGATGTATTCTGTTCGACTTTTTCTTCACTCCTTTACTCCTCCTCATTTTTGTTGCATTGACTATTACCAACACTATTTCAACCTGTGTGGGCAAATAGCCTCTCCGTACGTATAGAAGTGAATGTTCTTGATGATAGCCCTGCCATCTCGCTGGAACTGACTACTATGCAATCCTCTCGCAGAGCTGCACTGACGCAATAGAGCTGCACTAATGCAACAGCGCTGCACTGTAACATGACCAGAGCCATCCACTGACATCACAACCTTTTCCAATTATTTTTGAGAAACCTTTTGAAGAAACAAATCACCCTGATCTAAAACAAACATGCCTTCACGATGTCTCTCAACCATCCAAAGGAGGCCTGCTCCTCCCGCCTTCTTCCGTGTCGTTTTTCTGTTCGCCTTTGGCCGACCACCTATTTGCTTCCAATACTGCTCCACCATTTCTTTTGCTTTTGCGATATTCTCCTCTGGCTTCCATGTGTTATTCTTTTCGTCCCAGCCTTCCCATTTCACTTCATATTCCCAACCAGTTCCCTCAGAGCTTGGACAGTGATTTGCAAATGACTAGATGATATAACTTGTGGCCATGCAGCTTGTGCGTACTGGTGGAGGCAGTGCCGCCAGGGACCCTCAAATTGTCTGTGTGATCAACTTTGAGCCTGCAGATGTTAACCGTGTTGTGGATTGTCATATCGTTTGGGAGGTCTTGTTCAACGGCATTCCTGTGTATTCAGAGAATTTTGTATGGGCCAATGTAACTATGTACCAGTTTGTGTCGGGTACAATTGACATTGGCGTATGTGATTAGTAGATCTTTTGAATTTTGAAATACCTTCACACCGGCAGTGATGGCGGGGTTAATTGGATGTTGTGACTTATTATCCTCTGCCATCTGTTTGTTTTAAGCATCTTGCAATGCACCCCTGGAGACTGCCAAAATATGCCGTAATCGTTCGACGAATTCGCGGCCTGGTAGTGTTTTCGATGATTTATTGGCTTGTGGCCATTGGAGATCTGCAATCAAGTTTAGCGGCAAAAGCAACTCGTAATCAAGATTCAGTTCAAAACAAGTCTGCTGCGTCGAGTGGTGTACCGAGGAATTGTAAGCATACTCCGCTGATGGGAGGTAGCTGTCCCAATTGGCTTGATCGGGCGTGGCAAAGGCACACAAATAGCATACAACCACCTCGTTCAAGTCTTCAAAGAGGCTAACCTTTTCTGGATGGAAAGCTGTAGACATGAGCAGCTTTGTTTGCCAAATCCTGGCAACGTCTCTCCAAGTGACTGCTGTGAAGTGTGCATCGCGGTCTGATACAACCTCTTTGTCATGGTTTAACGATGTATGTAGATACCTAGGAATAATGAGGAGAATTCGGAGATGGTGTGGGAGGAAATGTGTTACGGAAAGATGGAGATGTTGGGAGACGCGGAGGATGCGGTGAGGTGGTGGCCATATAATTTAGTATGATAAGGAAGTGGGCTGAGGTGTTGTGAGGTCGGATGATGTGGCGTGGTTGTACGGATAAGGAGTGGTGCTAGTGGAGTGTAAGATCATGGAATGAGATTTGGATGGTACATTGGAGCATGGGGAATGATTCGAGGGTGGTAGACAAATTGTATATAAAGAGAGTGTATTAGGTGTTGGAGGATTTCCTTTTCTTCTCTCTTTACTCGTTCTCTTGTATAGCAAAGCAAGTTATGACTTTGGAATAGCCTCGACTCTTGTCCTGTCTTGATTTCCTCAATACAAACTTCGAGCGATTCTCGTCTTGTCTGCGATATCACAGTTGAGGTACCAATATCACCTGCGTCCAATTCCACCCCTTACACTAGAACTAGTCCTATTATAACACACCTGATATTGAATGTGCCTATATCCCTCTACAGGGTGTAAGTATTGTTTTGAACCTTGCTCTGTTTCCTGTTGGGTATACCAAGCACTAAGCTGCCATTGGATTCAGGTTTGCGACAATTGCGTCAATGAGTTACTCCAACTTACTGGATTTGATATCCGTCCGTATCTGCACAGATCGCCATATTCGAATGCTCCAGTATGACAGAAACTGTAGTTCTCGAACGAATTGGTTTGATTTCGCTGGAACCCCTTGCCTTGTTTTTGATCCTGAACCACTGAATGCTTTTGAGAGTACCCAAGCAATACTTGCCGCAACTTTTGAAGAGAAACCTTTGGATGTTTTTTTTGGGAACAGTCTGATGTTCCCTCCCCTTGGAATATTTATTGGACAGATGCAGCCAGGGAAGGTGGAGGTCTGCATATTAACGACCCAGTGTTTGGAAAACATTGGACAAACTATTGAGGATTGAATTGGAGATTGCTCAAGGATTGTAACCCGGAGGAACTTTGCGATTGCGAAGGACATAATTCCATAGAAGCCCAGTCTACGATTGGACACGCAGCAGCAGCAGGAGCAACAACCGCTAAGTCTCTTGAGATTGCGGTGATTGTTGTTGTACCCTCGACCCCGACCCCTTCTGAAATTGACTCATATGATTGGCACTGGTAGATGTGCTTGATGCACTGTCATGATAAGATCGGTGGAACCCCGAGTGGCTCAGGTGTTCCCCAAGGACCAGGGCACCATTATGGCACTCATCGATATACAACGAGACGCCATCAAATTCGATGAGCTGAATGAGGTATTTGCGCAGACACAGAAGGTGCTGATGAGGGTGGTACAGTACTCTCAGCCCATCCGAGAGGTACAGATGGTGTGCAATTACCCACAACAGAGCATCGATCTGCAACGGCAGATTACAGAACTACAGACAAAGCAGTTCCTGCCCCCACAATGCGACCATACCAAGTTAGAGCGGCAAATACAGACTCCGACAAATGAACAGAACGAATTAAGGAGGAGATCCGTGGCACCAGGGACGGATGAGGAGCTTCAACCAGAACTGGTGGATATGACCCAGAATGTACAGCAATCTGGAGAGGAAGCCCACAGTTTGAGAACGCAGTTAGCGAATACCTTGACACTGGCTGCCAGAGCGGCCCCCACTTCTCCCCAGGCTCCGGAAGACAGAGGCCAAAAATTTCCCGACTCCCTGGATGTTTCAGGGTTGGATTGGACTCAGTTGAGAGGCTGGATTGCTCAACTCTGGATGGTCATACAACACAAACCCGCCAGCTTCCCCAACAAACAGTCGAAGATGCGGTACGCATTCAAACATCTGACGGGAGTAACCTTAGGCCAGATCTTGCCACATGTCCGGGAGGATGGAACGATAGGGCTCGAAAAGCTACCAGCTTTAATATAACTCTTGAAAGCAGCGTTTGGGTACCCCGACTGAGTAGCCACTGCCAAATGGAAAATGCTGGAGATTAAGCAAAAGAACCATAAGTTCCCGCAGTATGATGCTGAGTTTCAAGTTATCGCTGCCGACATTGATTGGAACCCTTCGGCCTTACGGAATTCCCTTAGGATGGGGCTGTTGGAGGGAATGAAGGATTCATTCGCTTATAGCGATATGCCGGAAGAACTCCCCGCGTTTGTAATGGTCTGCCAGAAACGTGATAATTACTCTGCCAATGACGAGCAAAGAAGGCGACACAGAATCAAGGTGGAGGGATAGGTTTCACCTCCCCCAGGCATTCCCATGGCCCGAAAGCTCCCGAAATAGCCCCTGCTGGAATGGTTGCTGGATATATGGGACCTGCACCCATGGACCTTAGCGCAGGGAAAAGAAGGATGTCAGCGGAAGAAAGGGTGAAGAGGTTTGTGGATGGGAGGTGTTTGTATTGTGGTGGGTTTAACCACAGGGTGGCAGAATGTGCGGCGAGAAAGAAGGCTTAGACGTTCAAGGTGGCTGGAGCAGAAGTAAAGGAAGTAGGAACCAAGGAAGGTTCCAAGGAATCGGGAAAAGATTGGGTCAACCTAAGCAGGATGGCGCTTTGGTTGACGGAAAAAGTTTTGCTTTAAATGCTGTAAAATGTTTTGGAATTTTGTGATTATCAGTTAGCAAGGTGGAGGTATTGGAAGGATCAATGGAAGGGAAACATTTAGTTATAACCTGCACATTGACCATGCATAATCAAGAGATACCTATGCATGTACGGATTGATTGCGGAGCTACCGGCATTGCATTTATAGATCAAGATTTTGCTCGCCATCATCAAATACCCCTTCAGGAGCTCAAGGAGATGAAACATGTTGAGGTGATTGACAGAAGACCTATTGAGTCGGGAGACATTACACACATTGCCAAAGTTGGCATGAAGATCCAGGACCACAGAGAACAGCTACCTATGTTTGCTACAAAGCTGGAACCTAACCCAATTGTACTGGGAATCCCCTGGCTACGATTACATGATGTGATGGTACGTTTTGCGTCAAATAACATCACCTTTGGGTCACAGTATTGCACTACACATTGTCACGATACACCAGTAATGGTTCATGGAGTTATGGAGGAACCCCCAGAAACAGTGTATCATGCCGAGGATATCTTGGAACTACAAGTTTGACCTCCAAGATCATTCGAAGGAAATATAGTGATGCTAGATGGAGCTTCATTCTTTTGTACGGTGAGTAAGGGGAAGCTCACAATGTTTACAGCATCCTGATATGATATTCGTAAGGCTATCGAGGCGAAAGATTTGAAGCAACACACCTTAGAGGAAATTGTTCCGGAACAGTATCATGAGTTCCTCCTGCTGTTTAGTAAGGTGCTGGCAGATAGGCTACCTGCACATAGTGTTAGCAACGGGTCCGGGTAACCCGCCAGCTGTCCGGTTTTTGGCCGGCGGTTCAGTTCAGTTCGGTTCGTTACCCGGCCAAAAACCCGAACCGCTTAGTCTTGGCGGGGTTGTTACCCGGACCGGATATAAACCCGCGGGTTTTGGCCGGGTTGTACCCGGACCACGGTTCCATTTTTACGGTTCCTGCAACTTTCGCTCCAATTCAGTATTTGAGTTCTGATCGTATCATGACATGATCAGTACGTACATTGTGCAGTTCTTGTCGCTCTTTCACCTCCCACTTTCAGATTTGCGATCCGACTGATATTCGTTGAGTGGCTGTGAAACAAAGACACATTTTACGCGAAATTTCCGGGTTTTCGATAGCGACTCAACGAATATTGGTTGGATCACAAATCTGAAACCAGGAGGTGAAAGAGCGGCTAGAACTGCACAATCTACATACTGATCATGTCACGATACGATCAGAACTCAAATACTTAATTGGAGCCAAAATTGTGATGTTGAAATGCCTGGTTTTTGGTGGTAAAACCGGCCCATTTGCAACGGTCCGGGTTTTCGTGTGGTAAAGCCCGTTGCAATGGTTCGGTTTCGGTTCCAACCCTAACCCGGAACCGTTCTAGTGGGTTGGAACCGTTGCTAACACTACCTGCACATCGATCGGGGATTGACCATGACGTTCGCCTGAAGGATGGGAAAACACCAACATGGGGACCATTATACTCAATGTCAAGGACAGAGTTGGTTGTGTTGAAGGAATGGCATGAGGAAAGTATGTCCAAGAGGATTATTCGACAGTCATCATCCCCATTTCCTGCTCCTGTGTTAATTGCCAAGAACCCGGATGGAGAATCACGATTCTGTATTGATTATGGGGATATCAATAGTAAGGCAATAAAGAATGGGTACCCCCTTCGGTTGATAAAGAAGACCTTGAACCTCTGAGGGAAAGCACAGATATATACAAAGCTGGATGTACGGGGGGCTTATAATTTACTCCGCAGCAAGGTGGGAGATGAACATATGTTGGTCTTTCGAACAAGATATGGACTGTTTGAGCCGACAGTGATTCAGTTTGGAACAACCAATGCACCAGTGGATTTTCAGGGGTATATTAATAATGCCATTAGAGAAGCTTTGGATGATTTTGCATCAGCTTACCTAGATGATGTATTGACATACAGTGATTCCAAGGAAGAACATGTTGGCCATGTTAAGTGAATGATGCAACGATTGTTGGAAGCAGGGTTGTATCAGAAGCCAGAGCAGTGCGAGTCTCATAAAGAAACCGTAAGGTACTTGGGATTGATTATATTGACAAAGGGTATCTCTATGGATGAGGATAAGGATGAAACCATACGGAATTGGAGCCGGGGAATGAAGATGAAGAACGGACGGCTGAATATCTGTTTCAAAGTAAAACAGTTCCCCGGCTTTTGTAAATATGATCGGCGATTCATACCCAAGTATTCGGAAAAAGCGGAACCATTGACAAGGCTGACCAAAAAGGATGAACCGTTTGTATGGGAGTCGGAACAACAATTGGCTTTCGAGACTATAATAACCGCGTTCACAATGGCACCTGCACTCCGGCATTTCGACCCTGAGAGGGAGGTGATTATTGAGACAGATGTTTCTGACTGCGTATCTGCAGGACTATTGTCACAACAGGATGATGAGGGAGTACTACATCCCGTGGCATACTATTCGAAGAAACATTCACTGGCCGAGTGGAATTATGACATATATGATACAGAGCTGATGGCGATTATTAAAGCACTTGAAGAATGGACACCTGAATGTGAAGGTGCTGCATACCCCTTACAGTTGATAACTGATTATGAGAACCTTGAATATTTCATCACAAAGAAGCTCCTGAATCGGAGACAGGCACGGTGGTCTGAGTTTTCAATACTGTTTGATTATGAAATCATTTATCGACCAGGGAAAGCAAATGGAAAAGTGGATGCTTTGACGAGGAGGTCTGGAGACTTCCCAGAGGGGGGGGATGAACGATTAAGTAATATGGAACAGGTTGTGTTGAAGCCACATAATTTACCGGGACAATGGCGCATATTGGCAAATGGCTTATCCGTACAGGATCACCCTTCGATAGTCGATCTTTTCGACCTGGAATATGAGGATGACCAGCTACCGAATAAAATATTGAAAGCTATACGGGAAAAGGATAGTTTCAAAGAGATTACTGTAGCAGAGTGTACAGAACAAGATGGGCAGGTGTTGAATTGAGGGAAGTGTTATGTTCCTGAAGGGGATCAGTTACGCTTGCAATTGATATGGAAGTATCATGATACGGCATTTGCAGGACATCCAAGGAGGGTGAAAATGTATGATCTTTTGGATAGGCAGTATTACTGGCTGGATATGAGGAAGCAGGTGGATTAGTTTGTACGGAATTGCTATAGTTGCCAACGGTCAAGGACCTTAAGACATGCGATGTTCAGAGTTCTTCGACCATTGCCGGTACCAGAAAAACCATGGGAAGATATTTCAATGGATTTTGTGGTGGGGCTACCTGAGTGTGAGGAGTTTGACGCAGTCTGGGTGGTAGTGGATAGGCTTTCTAAAAAGTGACATTTCATTTTTTGCCATACAACAATAGACGCGGCAGGATTGGCTAGGTTATCCCTTTGGGAGGTTTTGCGCCTCCATGGCCTGCCACAGACTATTGTTTCGGATCGGGGGCCCCAGTTCACCTTAACCTTCTGGGGACAGATATGCAATTGGCTGGGAATTGATCGACGGATGACGACAGCATTTCAGCTACAGACGGATGGTCAGACGAAATAAATGAACGCTAGTATGGAAAAATACCTTTGGGTGTTTGTGAACCATCAACAGGATGATTGGGTGCAGTGGTTACCCCTAGCCAAGTTTGCTGCGAATAATGGAATGTCTGAGTCAACGAAGTGTACCTCGTTCTTTGCAGTTCGGGGAGTGGATTAACAAATGTCATTTGCAGGAGAACCAAAACAAGAGCAGGATCAATGGCGGGTGGATGCTGATTAAGTTCAAGCTACGGTGCAACAGGTTCAGGAGCATTTGCGAGTAGAGATGAGGCAGAGTCAAGCACTACAGGAAGCAGGTGCAAATCGAAGATGTATACCTGTACCAAATATAGAAGTTGAATCTAGGGTTTTGCTGGACACTCATAATATACGAACCACCTGTCCAACTCGAAAGTTGGATTGAAAGCGCTTGGGACCGTTTGGGGTGTGTAGCCGAGTATCTCCTTATGTGTATGAATTGGAATTACCTGCGGCAATACGAATTCATCGAGTACAACATTTTTCGCTTTTGGATACAGTGGTAGAGGATCCGATGGCGAGGCAATGTGTTGAACCCCCTCCACCGGTGGCGGTTGACGGAGAGGAAGATTATCAAGTATCTAGTGTTAAGGATAGTCTCGTATACCGGAATCAATTACAGTATCTGATACAGTGGACCGGATATGATTCTTTGACTTGGGAACCTGCGAAGTTTGGGGCTGGTTTACAGGCGGTGGAGGAGTTCCATCAGCAATACACACAGAAGCCAGGACCATTGGAAAATGTTCTCGGAGAACCTCAAACCTAGGAGGCGGATACTGTCATGGTTTGACCTTGTAAGAAGGTACCTAGGGATAATGAGCAGAATTCGGGGATGGTGTGGGAGGAATTGTGTTACAGAAAGACGGAGACGTTGGGAGATTTGGAGGAAATGGTGAGGTGGTGGCCATATAATTTAGTATGATAAGGAAGTGGGCTGAGGTGTTGCGATGTCGGATGATGTGGTGTGGTTGTACTGATAAAGAGTTGTGCTAGTGGAGTGTAAGATCATGGAATGAGATTCAGATGATATATTGGAGCATGGGGAATGATTCGAGGGCGGTAGACAAATTGTATATAAAGAGAGTGTGCTAGGCGTTGGAGGATTTCCTTTTCTTCTCTCTTTACTCGTTTTCTTGTATTGCAAAGCAAGTTATGACTTTGGAATAGCTTCGACTCTTGTTCTGTCTTGATTTCCTCAATACGAACTTCGAGCGATTCTCGTCTTGTCTGCGATATCACATTTGAGTTACCAATATCACCTGTGCCTGATCCCGCCCGGTATACTCTAGAGATACCTGGTGTAGATGGACGATGTTATTGATGAATATGCACGCAAAGACTGGGGCGTCAATCGTTTTTCTGCAGGCTCACCAATGTGCTCTCTTTGTCGTGTGGTTGACAAACATTACAATGCCGTCATGGCCACTTCCCGAGACTGGCAGGTCAGGTATTCAGTCGATGCTGATTCTGTGCCAGTGGCTGCAGGAGGCCGATGGGGTTTCCGCTCTGGTGGTTTGTTTAATGGCCTAAGTCGCAGCCCCCTATGTAACCCTGGGTGTGGTGCCACATTTGCTGCCAGAAATATCGATCTTTCATGAGTAGGGATGTTCGGTCCGCACCAAAGTGTCCCTCTGCTGGAGTGTCGTGGGTCTCATGGATTATTCGACGCAGCATTGTCTTTGAAATACACAACTGTCCTCTTTTCTCTGTCTTTTCTTCTTTCACCTGCTCTGTATTTCCTACTTCCCCCTTCACTTTTGTTCTTACCGCTATTTCGACTTCCTCGTCATCCTTCTTCTTTGCCGTTGCAGTTTTCTCCACCTGTTGCTTTGCTAAATCGCCACATAAGCACAGTAGGCCATTCTCATCCAAATTGAATCGTTGTGATAACCCCCATCCTTTGCATTCTGTTGTGGATGCGGTGGATGACAGGGGGTGGGGACTTGGGTTGGCTAAGGACAGTGCAATAGGTTCAAACCATTTATCGTCAATTATGCCCACCTGGATATTCTGAATCCATTCTCTGGACGCAGTATCTTCGAGTGTAATTCCATTGCATCCCTCACGTTGGCAATCTGGATGGTGAGATATTGCGTCCGTGACTCGATTCTTGACACCCGGGATGTGCTTGACCTCACAGTTAAAGTATAGAACCATTGTCACGATATCCATCTGTCGTACAGTGTGGTGTGGTTGTGTATGGATCCAACGCAAGGTCGCATGGTCTGTGTGTACCAAAAATAGTTGCTCAGCTCCGTGTAGGTTGAATTTCCAGTATATTATTGTGTCTCGGATGCCTAACAGTTCTCTGTCATATGTTGGGTATCGCATCTCTGGATTGTGTAAATTACAGCTGAAATAACCTTGTACCTTCTCTGCCTTGTCTTGCACCTGAGAGAGCACTGCGCCAAATACATACTGCCTAGCATCGACGTGCAGGCAATATTTGGCTTCATGGTCAGGTAGAGCCAGACCTGGAGGATTGCAGAGTGCTTTGTTGAGAGTGTCAAAGGCATGCTGGCATTCTCTTTCCCAGCCGAATTGAGTGCGCTTGACCTTTCTCAGCTCTCCACGTGGCCGCCCAAAGTCTCCTTTTCCCTTTGGAGGGGTGCCAATGGCATAAAATGGCATTGCAATGTGAGCGTAGTGTTCAAAGAATGTTCCATAGTAACTGGTGGAACCCAGGAAGCCTCTGACGTCTTGACTATTTTCAGGCTGAGGCCAATCCATTACCGCAGGTGTCTTATGTTCCTGGGTGTGGATGCCGTCCTTGTCAATGTCAAAGCCTCAAAAATCGAGTTTCTGACAAGCCCAGGCACATTTTGCACGTTTCACTTTGAGACCATCTTCCGTCAGTATGGTAAGTGCTTCATGGACATGCATGACAGGTTCCGCCAAGATATGGCTGCGAATTATAGTATGGTTGAGGTACACGATGATGAATTTGCACTTCATTGGCTTCATAATGCTGTTCAATATGCGCATGAACTGGACCGGTGTGTTCCTCAGGCCAAATGGCAGGACTCACCACTCATACAAATCAAATTTTGTGGTGAAGGCCGTCATTTGCCTGTCAGTTGTTGTAATACCAATTTCATGGTAAACAGCCGCCAAGTCCAATTTTGCGAACCTGTAAGGGCCGTACCTTGAGTTGAGCAAGTCCTCCATATCTCGAAGAGGATAATGATCCTTGATAGTTATGGCGTTTACTGCACAATAATGTATACACATATGCAGTGTACTGTCAGTCTTTTGCAGGAATAATACTGGTGAACCGAAATTGCTTCGAGAGGGCTGAATCCAACTGCAGCGAATTGCCTTGTCCAATTGGCTCTGAAGCTGTTCTTCTTCAGATGGAGAGATGCAGTATGGTGAGCGGAATGGTATTTTGCCATTTGGGTCCGTTTTAATTTCAAAATCGGCTTGCCATTCTTTCTGCTAATTTGCATAGGGTGGCTGGCCAAAAAGACCCTTGAATTCTATCAAGATGACTTGAAACTCCTGTGGTGGTTCTGTTGGAAGTGTGTCGCCATTGCCGCCCTGGTGCACTTTGATCAAGGAGGCCCATTTGAACAGGTGGGTAGCTATGTTTTTAAGCTCTGCCTTTGTATAATGTAGATATTTATGAATTTGGCCTTCTCCACTATTTCTTCGTCGACATCCCAGGGGCGTAGGCCAGGCAAGTAATGTACTTAGCCATCCTCTCTTTCCTCCAAGAGGTTATCGGCAATCTACATTTCATCACAGTCATGGTTGATTTGATATTGTTGATTGATATCACGTATCCATCTTTTGCCTAGCACAATATCAAAGCCCTTGGCGTCGTAGATTATAAATACGGTCTCATCGAGATATAAGGCACCAAGTCGTAGTTTCAATTGGATTCGTTGGCGTTTCTGGATGCCATCCTCTGTCTTGATATTGGCCGTCTCCACAGTCATCCATCCCGCCTACCTTGCCTGCAGACGGCCCCTTGGCGTTTTAGTTCCTCAATGAACTTCCGCCCCACATAGTTCTCTAACGAGCCATCGTCCTTTACTACCCTTGTCTTTTTGCTTCTCCACCATCCTCCTTTCGTTTGGTATCTTATTTTTCCATTAAACCTAAGCAGGTCAACCACAGAGTCATCTAATATACTAACTTTCAAGTGGTGGTAACAGGTGAAAAACTTGAATTGAGTATCTGGCACCAATTTGCCACCCTTTTTGTTTGACGATACCGTACATGATAGTGTATTTATGGGAGGTACAGCTGCAGCTAGTGGTAGCAAAGGTTCCGAATTGCAGGGTTGGTTCTGGGTCCGGATCCGATCCAGAACCGAACTGTTGCAACAGGTCTTACCACACGAAAACCCAGACTGTTGCAATTGGGCCGGTTTTACCACCAAAAACCTGGCATCTCAACATCACAAGTTTGGCTCCAATTGAGTATCTGAGTTCTGATCGTGTCGTGACATGATCAATGCGTAGATTGTGCAGTTTTATGCGCTCTTTCACCTCCCGCTTTCAGATATGCAATCCGACCAATATTCGTTGAGTTGCGATCGAAACCCCGCGATTTTTGCTTTATATTTGGCCTTATTTCACAGTTATTCAACGAATATTGGTCGGATCGGAAATCTGAATGCGGCAGGTGAAAGAGCGCATAACACTGCACAATTTGCATAGTGATCATATTATGATACAATCAGAACTCAGATACTTAATTGGGGCCAAAGTTGAGCCAATGTGGAAGGAACCGTAAAATCAAACCGCAGTGTGGTTCCACCGCTGCCAAAAACCCTTGGGTTTATGACCAGTCCAGGTCAGAACCCCGTCAAGACAAAGCGGGTGGGGTTCTTGGCCGGGTCTGGAACTGAACCAAACCGAACTACCAGCCACAAGCCAGACCTCTTGCACATTACCCAGACCAGTTGCTAATACTTGCCACATCTACTGACCTCCTTTGCCTTTTCCCGCTTCAGAGTCCAAGTCTGAGAGACTCTCCAACTTGCTCCACACCTCACTATCCATCTCCTGCTTAGCCTCCTTTTCCTGTGCAAGCCGCCCGCTCTCCTTTCCACCGGTTAATGCACCTCCCTGTTTCTTATCTTTATGTGGGCATCCAGAATTGGCTTTTGGGGCATCTTTGCCAACCGAAGCTTGTTCCAGTAGCTTGTTCATTAACTCGTAGTTTGAGCAATTGCAAGAGATATGACCCACCTAGCCGCAGTTATAGCAGGTCAAACCGTCGTCTTTGGCTGGGCCAGTGGTGCCTAGTGTTAGCAACCGTTGTGGGTTACCGAGCTTCGGTGCGGGTTGGAACTGACCCGAAGGCCCCGGTCCGGGTCAGCAACTGCGAAGTAGCCCGACCAGCTCTGTATTGGCTTTGTTGTTACCCTGACTGGACATAAACTGGCAGTTTTTTGGCCAGGTTGAACCCGGACCGCGGTTCTATATTACGGTTCCTGCAACTTTGGCTGCAAATAAGCATTTGAGTTCTGATCGTATCACAACATAATCAGTATGCAGATTGTGCAGCTTTAGGCGCTCTTTCACCTCCCGCTGTGAGATTTGCAATTTGACCAATATTCATTGAATCGCTGTGAAATAACATCATATTTTGGGCGAAATTAGTGGGTTTTCCATAGCGACTCAACGAGTGTTGGTCCGACCGCGAATCTGGCCGCGGGAGGTGAAAGAGAGGCTAAAACTACACAATCTACCTACTGATCATGTTACGATATGATCAGAACTCAGACACTTAATTGGAGCCAAAATTGTGGGCGTGAAATGACGGGTTTTTGGTGGTAAAACAAGCCCAATGGCAGCAGTCTGGGTTTTTGTGTGGTAAGACCTGTTGCCACGGTTCAGTTCCAGTTCGAACCCTAACCCAGACCCGTTCTAGCGGGTTGGAACAGTTGCTAACACTAGCTGTGCCAGTTGTATCACCTTTCATGGAGTCCATCTTCCTAGCTGAAGCTTTTGTAGTTATGGTAGTGCTGGGGCCACATCCAGGTCGAGAGTGGTTGAGAGACGAGTCCAATGCAGCCAGGTGCTTCATGTACTGTCCAAGGGTTGGACTTCTATCACGCATGCCAATATAATGAACCAAGTCTTTATAAACTCCCTGGTTGCCCTTTTCGATCTTATATCCATAAGCATCAGCTAACACCTGGGCAGGCATAGGCTGGTGCAGGTCCAATTTCGAATGAAGGCGATGGAAATTCTGGTTAAACTCTGTGACAAGTTCTCCCTTCTTTAGGCTCAGTTTTTCCCATTCGTGTTTGACCAGGTCGAAGGTATTGGACGGAATGAACTTAGCTTTCAACTCTGTGCAAAAGGTGGCCTATTCAATGGGTGAACTTATTGGGAAATGGTGTATAGCCCAGACTGCTGCGTCGCCTTTCAGTCAGTGCACTGCTTGCTCTCCCCGACCCATTGTGCCGACCCATCCAATGGTGTAGGCTGCATTGTTGAAGTGTTGGTCCAAAGCAACAAGGAAGGTGCTGACATCATACAAGGTTCGTTTGCCCTCATACGTCGGAAGCTTAGATGACTTGCCAGAGAAGCCAGAGTTTCCAGACAAGCCAGGGGTTGGCTCGGCGGAGCCATGGATCCTGAATAGGCCAGAGGTCAGTTCAGAGAAGCCACCGATCCCGCTTAGGCATGGAGGAGGTTGGGAGGTGTTCGGCGGCGGAGTCATACGTACTTGGTTATTCGTCAGTTGTGGGACGACATGTTCGAACGCGTTCAATTCACATTCCAGGCTGCTCTTCTCTGATGAGAGATTTTTGACTTGGTGAAGCAGCATGTTCTTCCCCAGCCGGAGCTGTGCAATTTCTATCTCCTCAGTTGCCTCCAGCTCCGACTTGCACTTGTTGAGTAGTCTCTCCAACTTGGCGCATCAACATTCCTCGATCTGAAGCTCTTCCTCCAACGCCTCAATTTGCTGCTGAGCAGCTGCTAATCAGTGGTTGAGGTCTTAAATCTGCTTCGGAACCTGATTGACTAAGCTTTGTCGATTTTGTCAGTAAAACTGATATGGTGCGTGTCGGGTGTGTCATGTGTAACAGAAAGGGTGGCAAAGTCGGAAGACTCCTGTGATGCTGAAGTGCTGCCGGCAGTCCACTGGTTCGAAGATAAACCAAGTAATTCCGCCAACCTGCATTGTGTTTCGATCGCTTCTGATGGTAGTGACGCTGTGGGAAGTCGAGAGTTGCTACAAATGTGGGCAAATAGGCTCTCCGTACATATAGAAGTAAATGTTCTTGATGATTGCCCTGCTATGTCGCTAGAACTAACTACTATGCGAGCTGCCTGCAGAGCCGCACTAACGTAACAGAGCTGTACTAATGTGTTAGGGGTTGTCTCTTAGCAGCGATAATGATACTTGATTAATGGTTATGAGACGCATACATATCTACGATATGCATAACACCTATGCGTGAATTATCAAGTGGTCAGCGACATGCTCTTTAGCGGGGGTTCATGTTAGTCGCGCGAAGCACTGGCGCTTCGTTCACACCTGGATACTCTGCGGGATATGCGTGGTAATCACGCACGGCAGATGTTAAGTCAAAATGCGATTAAGAGAGCTACTCTCCCCTACCCGTAATGGGCTAGGATCCGAGAGGCACGTTCCGGTCTGGAGAAGCGTCTCAACCTTAGCATGATGTATCTGAGGGATTAATGACGTAGGCACTGTGCCTAGAGCGAGCACCACTCGTTGGCTCGGGTGGTCTGGATCGCAATGTAATCTCGTATCGGATACGAGCTGATGCGTCAGTAATCTACGTTGGCATAGTATCGGTTGGTCGCTGATAAAATCTACGACGCAATGAATTCGCTCACCTGCGTGAGGGATTTAAGAGGCGATAAGCATTATCATTTTGATTGGTAACTGTTCCAACTACCGACTTGTACGATTGCAAAAGATGTTTGAGTTGGGAAAGGGTAAGCTGATATTGCGCGATGGATGGCCTGATAGTTAGCAGGAGCGTAATGCTTTCAAACCACATTGGAGAAGACACAATTACCTGAGGGTGTTGTGGTAAGTTATTATCGGGCGCTATGAGGGCGTGGCCGAGATAACACTATCACACCTAAGAAGAGCGAAGGGCTATCAGAATCCAGCGTTGGTCGAAGGAATTTGGGGAGGATCAGCGAACAGATTAGCTTTCAGAGAACACCGAGGATGATCTTAAAATATTATTAAGAATTCTATCTATTCACAATTACTTCCCATATCCATACACGAGACTGGGTAGTTTATGCCTGGACATCAGTACACACCAGCCGAGTACGCACTACAGCGAGTAGTCGAGAGTTTCGGCAATTTGCTTTTCGAATTGGCCGAGCACCATTTAACCCACACTTACGCTGTGGTCTTTCGTTTTTGCGAACTCGAGAATATCGACTACCTGGTACTGAGATATCTCAACACGGGCGCTTTACCCTTCGAGGAATTTTCCGAGGAGTGGTTGTACGACGGGGAAACCTAATTTACATCTATATCGGCGACGGCAATTGGCACCGGTTCGATTTAGCCGAATTAGAACACGCGGCAGTGGAATTAGACCTAAGGGAAGCGATAGCTCTTGCGAGACAGGCAAGAGGTTGAGTCTTAGGATAAGACGAGGAGAGAAAGAGATTAGATAGGTGGCTGTACTTAGATTCAATAAATATTGTATTAGTTATTGGGATCTAAAACACCCCCGTAACAGTATAATATTTTAAGTACTCTACGCTGTTATCTGAGAGTGGATTATACGATATACAGCTCCGATTATATGACTCCAGAGTTACTACATCTTTACAAAGAACTTTATAAAACCGGAGCTTATTTTTATCGAAAAAAGAATCAACCAGGGTTGCACCTTATTGTAATCGATAAACCAAGGATCAACCTATCCTATGAGTTTGAAGTGCCAGAAGTGGGAAGACACCTTCTGCTGTATCTATTTGGGTCAGAGGACCTGCAGCGAGCATTGCCGGAGGCAGAGTTGCTTCTGCATCAGCTGCCAGTTATACAATATCGAGGAAAAAAGTCCAGCAGTTCTCTGCCAGAAGTGTAACTTCCTGTCGGAGTGCTACGGTTATAAGTATCTAGGAAAGCTCAATAATAGAAATTCCTACGTACTACAAAGACATTTTATCGATCATTGCCAGCTGGAGAACTGTCCGCATCGGGACGAAGCTACAGTCGAGTTAAACTAAATAATACCACCACTGGATTATAGCCATTTAATCCAGGATGGCGGCCCCTCACAGACGATTGACGTACACCAGCAGGGCACTGGCTCCCAGCAGCTCCAGGGTAGAAAAACCCCGATCCCCAGCGGCAAGGCCTATCCCAGAATGGTGCCTAGAATATCAAAGAAGAATAGAAGCCGCCCGAAGGGACTACTTGCTACTAAAAGAGCAAGAAGAGCCGGAGGAAGCCGAGGAAGGTCAAGGAGAGGTACAAATGACAGAAGCGAATTCCGACTTAGTTCAAAAACAATTGTCGGAACTCGCTCAACAAATTGTCCATGTTATCAAGGCATGTAACGAGGAAAAAGACGTTCTGAAAGAAGACTTTGATTCGGTGAAAAATGGGATTTTGATTATGGAAAGTCGACTTCAGACCGAGAAAACCAGGGTAGACTCGGAAGTACAGGGAGTCGGATCAGTGATGAATTTTCAGCAAGCAATGCTAGAAGAATTACGATCTGGCATTCATATTCTGCAAGATCAGGATAATCAGATAGTAGCAGAGGCTACTGATTTGTTTGCAGGTATCCGCGCAGAACAGGAGGCGCAATCCAAGAGAATTACGGATGTTAGCCTTGCAAATTTCGCGCACAAAGTCTCAATTCAAGGCATTCAAAAGTCAGTAGGGATACTGTCAAAAAAAATAGATGAAGTTACTACAGTGATCGCCGCCATTACAGAATCACTTAAGAGTGTCCCAACGAAACAAGAATTACGTCTTCATAGAGCGGCAATGGAAGAAACATTGAATTCTATAGCCGAGGTTAACACGGGGTTAACTACAGCCATGGATCAATATAAGTTTTCAGATTCAACTCCATTAGGAAGACAGCATACTGTCGCCGGAACATCAGGAACTCAGCCATATATGAACCCCGAGCGAGCTGCGGCCTTCTTATCTCCATCAGTGTCATGCCTTAGAGACACAGGGAGCGAGTATTCATGGCATGCGAGAATTAGGGGAGGAGCAGGAAGTCAAGGAAGCAATAATGGAGCAGCTGGCGGGGCTGGTAATGGAGCAGCCGACGGAGCAGCTGGCGGAGCTGGTAATGGAGCAGCCGACGGAGCAGCTGGCAGAGCTGGTAACGGAGCAGCTGACGGAGCAGCAGGTGGAGGCGGACCTCCACCACCCCCGGACCCAACGCCATCTGATCATGGAGCAGCAGGCGGCAGAAGAATGTCTAGAAGGAGAAGGCGGATCAAAGATCTGGAATTCGCCAAGCCTATTAAAATTAAGGAACCTAAGAAATTCTTCGGAAAAGCTGGAGAAGACTTTGATACCTGGTGGGTTTTGGTTCAGGTTTACATTAGGGATCAACCAGAGAGGTTTCCGGAAGATGAACGAACCATCGATTGGATCGGATCCTTAATGGAGAGCTATGCAGCTTCATGGCATATCCAATGGCTAAAGGGGACGCTAGCAGGATCCTATCCCAAGTCAATGATGGGGTATGTTAATGCTCTTACCCTCAGGTTCGAAGACAAGGATGCTAGGGATGAAGCATATGCCCAATTGGAGCAAGTACGATATGAGGGTTGTATCAGGGATATGTGCACCCAAATACAAACTCATAACGATAAAGCCTTGGTAATGGGAGCAGCGCTAAAGAAACTTATCCTGGAAAGATTACCAGCAAAGATTTTGGAGCAAATGCATACTGTGGACTTGACTGGGAAGACCGATCAAGAAATTATAACAATCATTACCAATGCTGGACGAACAGCGGAAAAATGGGATGCCGCAAGAAAGAATCTCGGCTTGAAGACTCAATTTAGGGCTAAGGATAGCGCGCCTCAAAGGTTCCAAACGGATAAGCCGGAGAGGAAGGAACGACGGTTCAAGGAAAGAAGCAGTACTCGCTTCGAAAAGAAGAAGTTTAAAAAGTATCGATCCGAGCGCAGGATGGAAAAGGACTTCTCTAAAACCGAGGGGATAGGGCCTTCGAAAATAGAGCGAAAGAAGGCAGCCGGAGAATGCCTAAGGTGTGCATGGCCCTCTGATAGGAAAGGAAACCATAGAGTCAAGGACTGCATCAGACCGATCAAATTGGATAAAGGAACAGCAAGTTATCCAAAAGCAAAGGAATACCAAAAAATGAAGGTAGCCGCGATAGAACTAGACGAAGGTTCGGAGGATGAAAGTTCGGATGACGAAGATTCACAGTCGGATGAATCAGAGGAAGAATCGGAAGATGATTCGGAGGCAAATTCCGAAGGTGAGTATTTCAACCAAAGTGAAGAAGAAGGAGAAGAAGAAGAAGAACAACAAGAGGAAGGAAATTGGTGGGATTCGCCACAACTATCAGACTAAGTAATCGAGCCACATTAAGCTTGAAGGTCGCAAATTAATGTTTGAACATACCTATCTTGATAGGAAGACCTTACGTTATTATTTTTCCCTCTGAGGATGATCGGAAGATCGAAACGGCTGTCCGTAAGGGAATACGAATATTATTATAATTTACCAGCCTATTACCACCATATTCCAGAAATCCCTTAACGCGTTGTGGTTACGCTATTTTCGAAAGAGTAGCGATGGCAAAACGCAAAGCCCCCGAACCTTTAGAAAGGTATCCCAAGAAAATCAACACATCTACCGATTTTGTTTACTATCAACCGGCTCTTCACCCAAAAATCCGGAAGGTATCAGCAACTAAAATCGGCACGAGACCAATCTATCGATTTTTCATTGATTATGAAGGAAAATACTTCCCTCTGCGCTGCATGCTTGATCTAGAAATCACGTCCTTTGTAATATCACCTGAAGGGGCTAAGGCCTTTTCGATACCAGTGGTTAGAAGGCTTGATCAGGTTAAGACTGGAGACGTATCAGGGACAAGACTGAAAACAGAGAATTTATTCACTGTCCCATTAGGAGTATCCTTCGGAAACCATCGAACTTATGATGAACATGATCACGCCTTCGAAGTAATAAAAACTACAGGAGATTATGATGCTTTAATACCAGCCTGGTACCTAGAAAAGCATAAGGCTAGAGGAACGACAACAAGCCATTTGCATTTTCCCGATTGTCAGTCCGAGTGTTATAATCATGGAAAATTCCATCCAGAGTATTCAATTACTTACGACAAGAGAATTGCGCTTAACGAAAAAGCCATTCATATAGGAGCAATAGTTATGAACAATCCTTCAATAGCGGCAAAGTTACCCAGATGCTATCATAAGTTCTTACTATTGTTCGATCCAAAGGAATCTGAAAAGTTACCGGATAATAAGGGATGCGACCATCGAATTGAGTTATTAGACTCGGATGATAAATTACGAGTGGGACCGATCTATCAGTTATCTCAGGAAGAAGAGAAATTGCTAGTGAAATACTTGGATACAATGATAAAGGAAGGGAAGATTCGTCCATCCAAGAGCACGGTCGGAAGTCCTATATTATTCGTACCTAAACCTAATCGTCGAGGATTACGCCTTTGTATTGATTATCGGCACCTTAACGATTATACGAAAAAGGATAGGACTCCTCTGCCAATAATGGAACAATTATCCGCTAGGGTAAGCGGAGCAACGCATATTACCAAAGTCGATTTAAAATCAGGGTTCCATCTGATAAGAATAGCCTTGGGACATGAGAAATACACGGCTTTCCGTACTAAATTTGGTCTGTACGAATATTTAGTTATGCCATTTGGACTCTGTAATGCCCCGGCAACATTTCAGAGAGAGATCAACCGGATATTACGACCTTTATTAGGGATCGAACTGGTTATGAAAACAGATGTACACATTGACGACGATGAAGGAATGGTAGTAGTGGTCTATGTCGATGATATACTGATAGCCACTAAGGGATCACTTGAAAAGCACCATCGCCAGGTTTCAAAAGTATTTCAATTGCTCATGGATAATAATATGTGCATCGAGATAGATAAGTGTGTCTTTGATAAGACCGAAACCACCTTTTTAGGATTTATGGTTAGTGGCTCATGTCTTCGCATGGATCCCGAGAAAGCAAGAGCAATAGTCGATTGGCCTCGACCTACATCAAGGAAGGAAGTTCAACAGCTGCTCGGCCTATGGAATTTTTATCGGAGATTTATTCATAACTTCTCAGCAATCGTTTCACCAATTACAGACTTACTTCGCCAGGATACTAAGTTTGAATGGGGAGAAGCGCAAGAAGCAGCATTCCCTAAAGTAACAATACTATTTACGTCAGGCAAGACTCCGATTCTTAGGCATTATGACCCGGATAGACCAGCTTTATTGGCAACAGGTGCTTCAGATTTCGCAATAGCAGGCATTCTGTCACAGAAGTTCGAAGACGGAAAGTTGCATCCTGTTTGATTCGTTTCCAGGAAACTTAATCCAGCCGAGCTTGATTACGACTTTTACGATAAGGAAATGCTGGCCGTGGTATTTTCAGTTCAAAAAAATAGACATTACCTGCAAGGAGCGGTCCATGAAACGATAATTTTTTCAGATCATCAAAACCTTACTTACTTTAAGACAGCGATTTTACTCAATAGGAGACAAGCTAGATGGTCGGAGGAACTCAAGCAGTACAATTTCCGGTTGCTTTACAGAAAGGGGTCCTCCAATACCAAAGCCGATATACTTCCAACGTGCCCGGCGTTCACCTCTAGAGAAGGGGGTACGACTTCAGCAACCGAACAATTGATGATCGATAAAGAACAGTGGTTAGAAGTTGGAGCCATGGAAATTGATCTCGACTATGGTTATGAATCTATCCAGATTTCCGCTATAGATGTGGATCAACTATTACCAGAAGCGAAGGAAAGGATTAAGGGAAAAGCTATGCTGGATGAGAGGTATAGAGATTTATGCAAGCAAGTAAAAAAGGATGGAAACATCGATAAAAACTTTACAATAACAAACGACTTGCTCTGCTGGAAAAATAGAATTTATGTGCCCGAAGGGATCAGGCAACGAATTATTCAATCGGAACACGACTCGAAGGTAGCAGGACATTTTGGAAGGGAACGAACGCTCGAGTTAATATCCAGAAATTCCTACTGGGTAAATATGGAACGCGACATAAGGAAGTATTGCAGCGAGTGTGATATATGCCAGAGGACAAAGGCGCCGAGACATGCAAAGCATGGGCTGTTACATCCTTTGGAATTAGCGTGCAAACCATGGACGCATATCAGCACCAACTTTATTACCGACTTACCGGAGTCAGAAGGGGCTACAATAATCTTGGTGGTAGTAGATCGGTTTACGAAAATGGCTCATTTTATCCCGTTCAAAAAGAAAGATTCACCAACGGTAGCTCGGGCTTACTTGGAGAACGTTTGGAAATATCACGGTTTTCCTAAGGACATCGTTTCTGACAGGGACTCTACATTTACTGGAAGCTTCTTTACGGATCTGTATAATTACTTGGGAATTAAGCACAGTATGTCTACGGCATACCATCCTCAAACTGACGGGCAGACGGAGCGAATTAACCAGGTAATCGAATCATACTTACGATCCTACTGCAATTACGAGTAGAACGATTGGGCCTCCATGTTGGCAATGGCAGAGTATGCTTATAATAACTCCAAACACGCGTCTACGAAAATATCTCCCTTCTATGCGAATTACGGGTTTGAAGCACGTACAACGTGGCCAACTGATATTCAATTTCGAAACCCAGCATCCGAAATGTACGGGCATTATATGAATGAAGTGCATCAAAAGTTGAAACAATGGTTATCGGAGTCAGTAGAGATGATGCAGAAACATTACAGCAAACGAAGGAAGATAATGGAATCATTAAAGAAGGGAGAATTGGTTCTGCTTAACGGACGGAATATTCGAGCCAAACACCGATGCAAGAAATTGGAGGATAAGATGTTTGGACCATTCGAAGTAATATCGGTCGGAAGCAATAATCGATACTGCAAACTTAAACTACCGGACCAATGAAAACTTCATCCAGTATTTAACATCGATTTGCTGGAACGATATAGAGGAACCAACCCCGAGAAACCAGTAATCGAAATTGAACCCGACAGAGAAGATTGGACAATGGAAACGATTGTGGCAAGCGGACCGACGGATTACAACCCCAAGCAACATGTGTTTTTGGTTAAATGGAGAGATTTTACTCAAGAAGAAAATACGTGGGAAACGTACGAGAATGTGGCGGAGCATAACATGGGGTTATTGGAAGATTATTATGCGAGGAATCATACAGTGGAAAAGGACGGAAGATTTAAGGGGAAAATTAACAGGAAAATTGTTCGGAGAAGAACTTAGAGGATATTGGATTGTAGGTGTAGCTGAGGTTTCCTATGTGGTTGGAATTATGATTTTTTGTTTTACAGACCGGAAGGACAGAGCACCGTTGAGGTTACCGGGCTTAGAGAAGGGGGTGATGTTAGGGGTTGTCTCTTAGCAGCGATAATGATATCTGATTAATGGTTATAAGACGCATACATATCTACGATATGCATAACACCTATGCGTGAATTATCAAGTGGTCAGCGACATGCTCTTTAGCGGGGGTTCATGTTGGCCGCGCGAAGCACGGGCGCTTCGTTCACACCTGAATACTCTGCGGAATATGCGTGGTAATCACGCACGGCAGATGTTAAGTCAAAATGCGATTAACAGAGCTCCTCTCCCCTACCCGTAACGGGCTAGGATCCGAGAGGCACGTTCCGGTCTGGAGAAACGTCTCAACCTTAGCATGACATATCTGAGGGATTGATGACGTAGGCACTGTGCCTAGAGCAAGCACCACTCATTGGCTCGGGTGGTCTGGATTGCAATGTAATCTCGTATCGGATACGAGCTTACGCGTCAGTAATCTACGTTGGCATAGTATCGGTTGGTCGCCGATTAAATCTATGACGCAATTAATTCGCTCACCTGTGTGAGGGATTTAAGAGGTGATAAGCATTATCATTTTGATTGGTAACTGTTCCAACTACTGACTTGTACGATTGCAAAAGATGTCTGAGTTGGGAAAGGGTAAGCTGATATCACGCGATGGATGGCCTGATAGTTATCAGGAGCGTAATGCTTTCAAACCACATTGCAGAAGACACAATTACCTGACGGTGTTGTGGTAAGTTATTATCGGGCGCTATGAGGGCGTGGCCGAGATAACACTATCACACCTAAGAAGAGCGGAGGGCTATCAGAAGCCAGCGTTGGTCGAAGGAATTTGGGGAGGATCAGCGAACAGATTAGCTTTCAGAGAACACCGAGGATGATCTTAAAATATTATTAAGAATTCTATCTATTCACAATTACTTTCCTTATCCATACACGAGACTGGGTAGTTTATGCCTGGACATCAGTACACACCAGCCGAGTACGCACTACAGCGAGTAATCGAGAGTTTCGGCAATTTGCTTTTCGAATTGGCCGAGCACCATTTAACCGACACTTACGCTGTGGTCTTTCGTTTTTGCGAACTCAAGAATATCGACTACCTGGTACTGAGATATCTCAACACGGGCGCTTTACCCTTCGAGGAATTTTCCGAGGAGTGGTTGTACAACGGGGAAACCTAATTTACGTCTATATCGGCGATGGCAATTGGCACCGGTTCGATTTAGCCGAATTAGAAGACGCGGCAGTGGAATTAGAACTAAGGGAAGCGATAGCTCTTGCGAGACGGGCAAGAGGTTGAGTCTTAGGATAAGACGAGGAGAGAAAGAGATTAGATAGGTGGCTGTACTTAGATTCAATAAATATTGAATTAGTTATTGGGATCGAAAACACCCCGGTAACATAATGCAACCGAGCCACACCTTTACATGACCGGAGCCTTCCACTTACAGCCTGTCTCTTTGAATTCCGTGTTGGCCAAACCAATCTCTGAAAATTTGGCACAGCACTCACATCCTGCTGCTCTGGGTATTTCGGAATCTCGATGCCATTATTTTGCTCTATATTGAATTCATTCTCTGCCACACAATCGTCTTCGCTGTCATTTGGACTATCCAAGTCACAATTCCAGTTTAGCCAATCATTGGTGTCCGAAATGTTTTCAGGTGTGGAATCCTCATCACCTGTGACTCAATGACAGTTCATTTTTCTGATTCAGCAGAGATTTATTATTTGAGTTCGTTCTCCAGGAAGGTCCTTTGCAGACAAAGCTGGTGGCAAAGATAATCTTTCTGATGATTTAAATGCAGTCGCACCATCATGTTGAAATGGTGACCAGGATGCTTTGACAATCTGTTCCGTAACTGAAATGTATCCGATGGCTGTCATCTGCTGGCTATGAGCACTAGATTCCTTCTATGTAGTATATAAGTTTTGGCCGCCCTGCCACATCTCCAAAAAGTCATGGACATTGGCTATTCTTTGCAGTTTCCTTTCCTCCGCCACTTTATTTATTTCTGAGTCATTTTCTGTGTTGGTCATATCCGATACTGGGTTATCACCTGCCATATTCCCATTATTGGCTTGAGGAAACTACCTTACAACGACTTTTTTTCGCAAAGGGTCTCACCTGAGGCTTTCGACAGCCTCCAGCCAATAACATCTAGCCCAAGGGAAAAACTTGCCTCCACACCAACACCATGTGGTATGATAGAGAATATGTTACATGCCACATTGGAGAGATTGCCATACTTCCTCTTGTTGGTGCCAGCAGTCGGTTATGTCCGGTATTCAAAATGTACTGCTAATCTCCATTGGGTCTGTTTGGTAATCATTGAGATTTGGATCAATTTGCCCCCAGTTCTTTGGTGCTTCAGGCGGTGAATTCAAATAGAGCTTGGTGGCTGTCAATAACTATGCTGCACAATTGCTTCGTTTGGGTGTGCCCTCAGCCACAGTGTTATGCGTTACATATTCTTCATCATCATTGCACAAATGATATGAATCAAAAGATGATTGACAGGACCGTTATGCCGTGTCAGAGCAGACGAGATTGCTGCTCGGTACACATTCGAGTTTATTGACTGGCACATGTCAATGTTTAGCACAGTATTCATCCTTCACTTACTTCAGAAAGACCTGTTGGTGTTTGGAAGTATAAGATGTCTCATCCTCAGGATTGATATCCATTATGTTGTCAGACTTCCTGAACAATCGCAACTTCCAGAAAGAATTGCGAATATGTGCAGAAATGGAAACCATATATGTCATTGGAGTCATTTCAGCGTAATAATTGAATAGCTTCTGTCAAGCTAACTTCACAATGATGAACACGTCCTCCTTCCATTGAGTCTTCTTCTTAGCCAAAGCTCGCATAATACCATCCATGTGATCTAACAAGTCATGTTACACTGTGATAATGTGATGCAATGTGACTGTATGCTTCTTCAACAACCACAGGGTTCAATACCAGAATTGCCTCAATACTTCCATGACGTACTTCACAATGGTCCATTCATGTTGTGTTGTGAAGAGTGGCCAGTAATTACTGTATTTTGGATTTTGGAGCCACTTAGGTGTGAATTTGCAAAATTGGTAGGTGCGCTCCAGCAACTCCAGTATCGACTTTCAACATGTCTTCACATCGAAAATCAGTAGTACTGAGATGCCGACTTTTGTTACAGGGGTGCTTAGGTGGTAAGTATATATATATACTTACGCCCAGCTCTAGATACTTCAATCTTGTTGATGTTGTCTTGCTTTGGGAAAAGGCGCTGTTCTTTTCTCTACACATTTCCAACGGAAGCAATCGGTCATCATCAGACTGCCTTGCCTATCCTGTAGCCAAGAGCCGCGTTGACACTCATGAGCTGCCTTTCTCCGATCCAGCTCACACTTAGAGATGCCTTCTGTCTGAGTCTTCCAGGTTGTCTTAGCCTTTTGGCAATTTTGTTTTAATTGCTTTCCTGACAGAACGTGCTCCGCGTCTTGTCATTGTTTCTTCGACTTCTTGGCGAACCTGTTCCGCTTTAATTCTAATCCTTGTAGAAATACTTCGCACTCTTTAATTATGTTATCTTGCCGATCAATTTCAGAGGAATCTAATTGACAATCAGATGAATTCTCGATATTGGAATCTTGAATTCGAAGTAGCCATTGTAGGTGTATGTTATCCACACCAACAGAACTTATATTTGTATTTGCTTTATTGGCTCGTAATTGCAGGTTATCGATATGTATAACTAATCCTTATTGAAGGCCAAAATGAATGCTATCCACCAGATGCTTTGGGCTAAGAGAATGTATTGGTTACTCCTGGCAAAGGATATAATCGTACCGAGAGCATATACAATGGCATCACTATTATATTTGTAGGTAATGGTTATTAGTCAGAAAGTATTCGTATTCAAGGGAATACTTAACACAGGTGCAGGGCTGCCATTACAGAAAGCTAATAGATTTTATGTATAATAATAATAGATATCAGTATTATAAAAACACAATAATAAATCAATGTCTTCTTTTGCTGGTAGGTATACTGACTGTTTCGCTGCTAGAGCTTGTTCTTCTCATTGCAGGAACAATGTGATCTCTTTATAGATGCTTCTTGGGATGTTATGCATAGGCACCCATATATAGTTTTCCATGATTTTGATAGCAATGTACTTTGTGTCTTACATTCTAACTGAATACCCATGGTAGAGATTGCCACAAATCCCTTTGGTTATCGTGTTCATGCCGGTGCGGTATTAAAGCGTTGCGCTCCTGTTAAGAATCAGGCCACACCCACACGATATTATATATCAGATCATAACTTCAAGTTGGACATCTTGTTTGCATATGGTTCGGTGATTAGAACACGTATCCATACTTGGTCGGAACCTGCTTTCCGTAATCAATTACTGCAGTAATAATTACATCATAGATGTAATCGGTGACCAACCAATACTATGGCAATGTAGATTATATTACAGGTACGCATGCATGCTAAGGCAATCCATATTGTTGCAGTTGCCATTCTGTCACAATGCAATATGCAGGGATGCTCAAGGCATCATATCAACAGCCAACGTCATAATCTCTCAGTTACACCATGCTTCGGCAGAGACTATTCTTTTCAGCCAGGGAGGTTCCGAGTTGTTTCGTTCTAAAATGAGATTGGCTCAGAATCCCACATATTAGCATATTGGCTACCGCCTGCCAGTCTGCAGGTAGAGGTATTCTTCAGTATGATCAGACATATCCCGCTAGTATCCGGTTTGTAAATCTTGTTGAAATCAACATGCCTGGCAGGACTGTTGCCTTTTCAATCTGCCAGTGTTGTTGCATAATCAAATCAGCTGCCACAGCGTAGGCTTCAATAAATCCGCTAACCCTCAGCCGATCCAATTGAGCCGTGTCCCACTCATACCCTGCTAAAGGTAATCGTGACAGAAAGTTCTGAGAATACCTAGGGCAGCTGCTATACATATCTGATAACTTGAAAGTTACTGACAGGTACCCATCATTGGCTATCTCAGGTTAAATAGATACTGTTAGTAAAGAACCCCTAAGAACTTTGACTTTTTGACAGTCAATGAAGTCATTTCGATGACCAGGTGTCAGCGTAATCAATACAGCTAGCATTCTCAGCTATATGAAGGTCAGTTTCAGAACTTTCAAAATATCTTGAAATATGTACTTTCTCAATTATCTTGGCTAATCCTGATGTCATGGCTGACACCTTAATGATTCTGACATTGCCCTCTTTTCGAAGTCTTTGACTCGTCCCAATATCTATCCTTCCATTCTCTCCAAATTGCTGATCGCGCTCATGGGCTTCCCAATACTTGGTGCAGCCATTTACACTGAGACTGCTCATCAATGCACTTAAAGGCAGCTGTATGATGCACGCCGTGCATGTTAGGTGGTTTCTCAACGCAGGCCACTCGATTACGGACATGTCAAGTGTTGATTGCTGCTCCCAGGTCATTGATCAATTTGGGATAGCATTCTCAGTCGTAATTCCAAGCAAACAGCTGTCGGTAAACTCAAAATGATCAAGTACGTCCTTCAAATGTATTGTAACCCTTGCTCCAGTGTGTTGGCCCTTGACGTATCATCCTGAATAAGCTTTTGAAACCGGAAATGAATAGGCAATGAACCTTATCAAAAGCGAGTTGAACTTCACGCAATGCCCAATTTTGATCCACATGGTAAGTAATAACTGACGTTATGGCTAGTTTGTTTGTTGATGTTCATCTGTCCAAAGCTAAACTAACTTTAATTCATGATGGCAATGACTTCTTAATTGCTTCCATGATTACTGTATATTCCTTCCAGCAAATCTGGCTAAGGGTCGCAGTGGATGGCAGCACTAGGTCACTGTATAATGCTTTATATGACTATTGTAGGTCAAGATTTGACATAGCACTCCATTTAATATGAGCCGAAACAGATCTGAACATGAGATAGTGATTGCAATAGTCTTGGTGAAATTCGGAAGTTTCAAAGTCCTTAGCTACCAGTTTGGAGCATTTTGTTTGTTTTTTCAGTCAATATGAATTAACCTCAATGTCAAATATGATTTTCCTCTGCAAATTTACTATTGTAATTCTGCGACTCCCTTGCCACTTCAGAATGGCCAATGGTGTTTCATCGACTGTCAAACAAGTCAATTCCGTAACCTCTGACTCTATTAATTCGTTTAACTCTGCAATGTGAGCTTTTGCCAGCAAGTATTACCCCACTGAGCTGGCTGCATGGTGTGATCAATGGTGAAGAACTTGATGACAAACAATACATATGATTCAAGTGCTGCCGGTCTCCTCAATTCTGCAGTGCAAATAAAATCGCCATGAAGACGCAAGTCTAGAATTATTCCAAGCAATAGGATGTTTCAAGCCTACATTCATTGAAGCCCACCAAGCATCAATGATGATTTGCAATGTAAGGTTACTCAAATCACAAATAGAGACACATTCATTTTTGGAAGATATCATAACCGCCGGCAATGAGGTGTTTAACAATTTTGAATCCGACATAGTGGTAGGGATTGGAGAGCTGGATAGTCCGACTTGAGAGACTGATGAAAGTAATATTATAATCAAGCAGACTGTAGGTTTTTAAATATTGAATCTAGAACGAGAAGCAAAAAAATCAGATCTGGAAGACATTGTATGCATAGTTGTGAAGTTGTATAGAAGGACATATTGAAAAGACTGACCATGTGAAACTCAATTTGGGAACACCGCAATGCAGTTCATTGCTGTGTAGCGTACTGAGTCTCCACAAACATTGTTGACGCTCCATGGATGCTCAATTGTAGAATGCAGATGCAATATTGTCACTAGCATTTTTGCCACTAAAGGCTACCGGTTGGTTCATTGTAGGTTAACTGCTTTCCATTGCGGTTAGATTATCCAAAATGCAAGATCACAACTCGTTGACGCTCTGTTGCCGCTCTATTGACGCTCTGTTAATCCTCATTGTAGGATATAGCTCTGATAATGTCAGAAGCAATTTTGCCGAAAAAGGCAGCCAATAGTTCAATTCTGGATACATATTGTAGTCGCACAGCCTCTTGATTTAACAAGATACAAGGCCCAAAGTTGTTGATGCTCCATTGACACTCATTTTTAGGGCTTCGTGAAGGTGTCGTGGAAAGCGTTCTTGCCTAGACAGGCGGCTGATAGTTTGATTATGGGTTGATGTCACCACTCAGCCCTTGTATTTTCCAAGATGCAAGGCCAAAAGTCATTGACCCTCCATTGACGTTCATTTTTAAGACATAGTAGCCGTATTGTCGCAACTATTTTTGCCTATCAAGGCAGCCGATAGTTCGATTTTCAGTTAATGTCGCCACGCAGCCCTCCATCGGCAAAAGTGCAAATTGACTATAGGCTATGCAACGTGTACATGCGCACATGCGCAGCTCATAGCAAGCTTCCTGTGGACCCCTGGGCGACGCGCAGCCTATAGTAATCTATAGTCGATTCATAGAGACGTGTGCGTTGGCCTATGGAACCATATACGCCTGCCGGCCAGAGCTGGATCTATACTTGTCTTTACTGCCAGCTGTGATATCAGTACTGTACACACTATCGCTGCGAGTCTGCATGAGAGCCCGCTGGCGATTGAAAGCCTGCTCTAGCGCCTACTTCAAAGCCTGCTTGAGAGCCTGCCTGGGAGCCAGGCGGAGAGCCTGCATGAGAGCCTGCTTGAGAGCCTGCTTGAGAGCCTGCATCAGAGTCTGCTTGAGAGCCTGCTTGAGAGAGCCATGCTTCAGGAGGGGTAGAGTTTTCCTCCACTGGAAGCCTTTCGCCAATAGCAAACTCTGAGTTTGTGGAAGCTTTGGCTCATAGAAGGCTCTAGGTCTGTGGAAGCTTTCGCTAGTTGAAGGCTCTAGGTCTGGGGAAGCTTTGACTAATAGAAGGCTCTAAGTCTGTAGAAGCTTTGATGCTAACATTGACGTAGCCAACCTACTTGTCTAAGTGCTTCTGGTACTATCATCACCATCACTGACACCATCACCCTTGCCGTCATTACCATCACCATCATCACCATCATCACCATTGCCATCATCACCATCAGCGCCGGCCCAAATGCGCACACATATGCCCACAATCCGTGGGAAGCAAGTAGCAGATTCCGCTGGAAAATCTGAGTCAGAGATCTGCTCTCCCCAAGATCCAATTGTCTACCATTTGTACAGAATCTAAAGCTGCAATTGTCAAAACCATGGTCATGAGGCATCGTGAGATTTCGTTGCGGTGGGTGTGCTAAAGATAACATTCGGACTATGATATCGACTGATGTCATGATGTTGGCCGCCTGCCACTACCTACCACCTGCCACATGCCACATGCCACCTGCCTCACCTCTCCTGGTACCTGGCATCTGCAACTCTACAAGTTTCTGGATCGAGCATGTAGGAGCATATTCGGGAGAAGTAGAGGTTTCCACTGGAAGCTTTTGACCGATGGAAAACTCTGAGTTTGTGGTAGCTTTGGCTAATAGAAAGCTCTAGGTCTGGGGAAACTTTGGCTAGTAGAAGGCTCTAAGCCTGTGGAAGCTTTGATGCTAATGTTGACGTAGCCAACCTACTTGTCTAAGTGCTTCTGGTACTATAATTACCATCACCAACACCATCACCATCGCCATCATCACCATCGCCATCATCACCATCGCCATCATCACCATCGCCATCATCACCATCGCCACCATCACCATCAGCCCTGGACCAAATGTGCGCACATACGCCCACAATCGGTGAGAAGCAGGCAGCAGATTCCGTGAGAGAATCGGCATCGGTGATCTGCTCTCCCTGAGATTCAATTGTCTACCTTTCCTGCGGTATCTCATGCTGCGATTGTCAACACCATGACTGTGACGCATTGTGGAATCTTTTCGTAGTGGCTGCACTAAATATAAAGTTCAGACTATAATATCAACCGACGTCATGATTTCGGCCAACATACGCTGCATGGCTCCTGCCACACGCCACACATCGCACACTGCCCACCACCAAACACTGCCTGCCATACGCCCCCAGCCTTACGCCTCCTGGTGCCTGGCGTCTGCAACTCAGCAAGTCTCTTGTTCAAGCATGCAGGAGCATACATGGGAGCATATATTCAATTGAGATTGGGAGTGTACCATCGAGTGCAATTGGGAGAGCTGTTGAGAGTAACTGGGAGGTGTACTTGGGAGTGTCTTGAGAGCTTACTTGGGAGCGTACAGTCAATCAGGCTGGGAGTGTCGTGGAGTGCAATTGGGAGTTTCCTTGAGAGCATGCTCGGGAGTGTGCTTGAGAGCTTCTTAAGAGCTTACTTGGGAGTGTACAGTCATGCAGGCTGGGAGTGTGCCATCCAGTGCAGTTGGGAGGGTCCTTGAGATCGTTCTCGGGGGTGCACTTGAATGCGTCTTGAGAGCGTACAGTGAAGCAAGATTGGAGTGTGCCATCAAGAGCAATTGGGAGCATCCTTGTGAGCATGCCCGGAAGTGTACTTAAGAGTGTCTTTTTGCTTTTGTTTTATTTATACTGACTTAGGAGCGTCTTGAGAGCTTACTTGAGAGCATAAGTCAAGCAGGCTGGGAGTGTGCCATTGTGAGCAATTGGGAGCGTACAGTCAAGCAGGCTGTGAGTGTGCAATCGAGTGCAATTAGGAGTGTACTTGGGAGCATGCAATGAAGTGTATCTGGCAGCTTGCTTTCAAGTTTGTTGTATGCAGTGATGTATAGTATCCAGTACACAAAATCGCATGTATATCATAGTATTCTAGTCAACATGTAGGTACATAGGACATTCATAGTTCCACGTGTCAAATATGCTCTGAATTACCGTCCCAAAAACAGCTCCTCTATGTGTTACGCGTCGGGTAAGGTTATTTTCCCCGGTGTCTGGATTTTCCACAATGCAATACCAAAAATTGTTCACGCTCTACTGACGCTCAGTTTCAGGATGTGGCAACAATCGTGTCATTTGCCTTGTTCACTATAACGCCGACGAATACATTCACTTTGGAAGAATGTGTCAATATAGCCTTTCAATTGCGGAATATGTGAGACTGAACATTGTTGACACTCTTTTGATGCTCACATTAATCACATCAAAGCAGCCTTCATACGCTCAATAATTGTATACAACCAATCATATACACAATATTGACATCCAATATTGTGTTTGTATGTATCATCATTTGCATCCAGGAGCATTGTTACCTCTCAATTTCTGATCAACCGCTATCGACACTATCTAGTGTTAGCAACTGGTCCGGTTTTTGGCCAGCAGTTTGGTTTGGTTTGGTTCCAGACCCGGCCAAAAACCCGATCCGACTTGTCTTGGCGGGGTTGTTACCCGGACCGGACATAAAGCCGCAGTTTTTTGACCGGGTTTATCATACAGCAGAGCCTCATATTCACGAACTCAGAACTTTGGCTGCAATTAAGTATTTGAGTTCTGATCGTATCACAATATAATATATATGTGAAAGATGCAGTTCTCGATGCTCATTCACCTCCCGTTCTCCAATTTGCGATCTCATTACTATCCGTTGTGTTGCTGTGAAATAACAGCGCAAATTACCCGATTTTCGAAGCAACTCAACGAATAGTGATCGGATAACAAATTGGACAATGGGAGGTGAAAGAGCATCGAAAACTGCATCTTTTACATATATATTGTATTGTGATACGATCACAACTCAAATACTTAATTAGAGCCGAAGTTCTGAGTGTGCCAAATTGTGGAACCGGCCAAAAAACTGCGTGTTCAGTGCAGTTCGGTTTTTTGATGTGGTAAAACCCGTCGCCACGGTTCCAGTTCGGTTCCAACCTGGACCCAGAACCGGACTGCGAATTTGGAACCGTTGCTGACACTAATGCTATCTGAGTGAGAGATGACCTGGCCCTATCACATTCCCGCACTTTCGGCTGGCAATTTACGGCATGTAGATCTTTTCACTAGTTTTTGGTCAATATAGCTCGACTTTCTGAGCTTTTCTCATCCAGCTCCTTTTCTTCGATTTCCATGACGTACCGTAACCAATTTCAAATATATCAACCATGTGTACGAGGTCTGTGCGGAGAATTATCCTGTTGGATGCATGCATACATGCTGTATGACAGTCATAGTTGAGACAGATTCGTCTTGAACATTGACCACTCTTTCTAAGACAGGTATGACATCAATCACTTAAATTTTGTTAGGATATTTTGTTACTAATATAGCTTTTGCTTTGTGATTTAACAGTAACTTGCAGATAGAAATTGCATGTGTTGGCTGTCTTACCACCTACTTTGAATTCTAGAACATTTACATGGTGCGTTCGACCCTTGCACATGTACAGACGAATTATCATGTCTCACAATTAGGTATCTGAAATCAAGATCAAGCTGCCACGTAGCGAAATGGGTAAACAAATGGCTTTTCACTGAGATATGACGTGAATAATTACTGTGTGCCTATCTATTTGTCCGCTGTGGCTGGAGCCATTACCATATCCTCGTCTGAATCCAAAATCTATATAGTGATTCGCTGAGAAGGCTATATACCGGGGTACAAGCTTATAGATTCAACAGGCTTCGCTTACAGCAAAGGTGACGAATCGGACTCAGTGGCAGGCACAAGGCCGGGTCAACTCGTGTTGGACTGCGGCTTCACTGAACCTAGCCTGATATGAATACTTCCTGGTCGAAAGTCCCTTGCCGCATATGCGATATTCCTGGGGCAATGTCAAGACACTGTATAAGCTGCCCAAATGTTGTGGGCGCAGGTGCTGCTGAGTTATCATCGGCGTGCTGTTCAACAACTGCCAGAACCCTCAATTTCAATGTGCCGCAGTTTTTATCTCTGTCACAGAAGTGGTTGACTGTATCCTGCCATCCCGGGTGTGTCAATTCGTCAAGCTTCATGTGCTTCTGCCGAAACCTCTCCATGTACTGCAGTACTGGTTCGCTGATTGTGCCCATTACCTAGCCGGGTTTGTCATCTTCGCCCAGCTTGTGCTGTTCTGTCTCTTTATCATCATCATTGTCCCCATCTTCCCCATCATCGGAAATTGCAAGCTCACTCAGACTGTCTCCCATAGCAACCATCATTTCCTCAAAAGTCCCTTTGGGCTCACTGATCCTCAATCCCACGTCTTCAGCATGCTTCATATCTTCCTGCTGCTGCTGAACCACTTCCTCTGTGTCTTCAACTTGCCTTCTTGCCCCAGCAGTTCCTCTCTCAACATAATCCTCAATCAATTTCCCCTTCCCTTTATTGCTTAAGAAGTGCCATTCTCATTGTTTCCTGGCCACAAGTATCATTTTGGATAACAAGTTGCACAATGCCCCAAGGACTCGAACACTTTCTACCTCCAAGATGCCATTGCCATCGTTTGCTTGATGACGTCGTTTGGTGGACCGCATTTTTGATTTGCCATATTTACCCACTGGATGTGGCGAACAGTTCTCTTTTGAAGCATCAACCATTGTAGTTTGCGTTGACTGTGTTGTTGGGTGTGATGTTGGATGTTGCAAGATATGGACAATATGGAGGCAAGCTGCGTCTTTTATGTCAATGTTGGTATATTTACTTATCTAGAACAAGGCACAATCTCCCTTTTGACTGTCAATAAAATGGGAATAGTTAGGCTAACCGTACAACATGACTTGATTGTTAGCGTCAGTTTTATGTATTATCCCGTGGATTATTGGAGACAAACATCGGCAGAAGTTCATTCCCTGAAACAATATACTATTTATAGTGGACAACCAAGTGATTTCAGCAGTCATACACTGCAATTTACTCCTGTTAACAAACCGACAACATCAGACTGACTTATTATACATCTCGGAGCTGTGGGAAACTCCTTCAACTTACAGCTATATGTAGCAGGATTCCACTTGAGTATAATGAACATAATGGCTGCTACTTATTCCATTCTGACATGAGCCTAACTATATGTTCCTCAGGACTTCCCACTTCTTTTTGTTATCATCTTCCTCTTCTATTCCACACCAGCATCAGCAAAAAATATTTCCGTCCGGGTGAAATGGCTCCGTCAGAGACACCCCGGTGGCGGATTACTCCGCGCGTGTCCTCAATACCACGCATTCCTTCTACCTGCGCGCAAAATGCAATTCTCTCTGTACTGATTATACTCATCATTCCAAGTCGCCAGATCTATGTGGCTATTGACAATCCGTCGCTCGTTCCGTCCGTCTCCTGTCTTACTACTAGTAGCTATCTCAGGAGATATGTGCGCGCAGCCTACGATGTTTCCCACGCTGAAAACTTGCAAAGCAACGGCTGCCGGTGCTTTTGTCACTTGTACAAATTTCGAGACGGGATCCAAGTTACCCGAGTTTTCAGGTATCGTGGTGAGCGCCAGGGCTAACCAATACTCAACGAAACCTCAATCATCGTTTTGGAGCACGATCTTGAATAGTTGTTGCAGTTGCCACGGCACACGCCCATTCAGCGCGCCATAACACCTCCCTGGGCATTGCTTTACCCACACCCAGTCGTTCCGTCGATCCCCTCCGCACCAGCTCTGGCTTCCAGAGCATCGACACATCTGAGATATGCGTTCACCTTCTAACCCTCAACTTGAACCTTAATACCGTGGTAAATACAGAGCTCCATTGCGCGCAGTTGTTCATCCGATATATATGTCTTGTTACGACTCTTATGCTTTATAAACTCCAACGTACCGCTGTATATTGCCGCGTGGTGTGTTGTGTCCCGCGTATTGTCGAGTAATGCTCTGAAGTCTTTAATCCTAGCGTCAGGATGCTTTCCATCACGGCGGTTTTTGGGCCCCATGAATTCGGGCTTCGCATATGACTGGGAGCTCAGGGGGCCAGCCAGATCAGCACCAGAAGGGAACACTTTGCAGGCGGCAGCGCTGTTCTCCCAACGCTGAGCGAGGGCTTGGAGATTGAGCTCTCTGATTTCGAAGCAGAGAACGCGACGCTGAAAGGTGATTTCTTGTGGCAGGTAGTTGAGATTGTGATTGGAGGCGTTCCAACCGTCCTTGAGGTTCGTTTTGTGTGCTTGTTCATGTCTCTCGGCAGAATACTGTTGCAACGCTCCGTCTCGACGAATCTGGTCGGCTCAATGAGACATCAAGTGGATCTTCGGAAAGTTGAAGTTGGCATCTAACTCCTTGGAAATATCTATCTCGTGGCTGATATAATCCCGCGAGGCATTCATTTCACACCGCTTCTTGGACGGCGTCCAAGTTTCAGCATTTGTTTCCTTGTCTACCTTTCGCTTCTTCACGAGTTCCGTTCTCAGGGCATTGGCTTTGGCTTTCCCCTCTTTGCCGGCTCGCCCGAATAAGAAAACATCTTTGTAGGTGTGAAAACGATGCAAGGCGTCCTCCATTGAGCTCAATGTTGCATCATCGTGATATTTATATCAAGCATACATATATAATTCTAACAATGCCCGGCTGCACTCAATTGCGCGATTGAATATGGGACACTGAGCGGGGTTTCCGCCTCGTAGAGACTGGGTTACAACTCCAAGCAGGTACCGACTGATTTCCTTTATCTCCTTCCCGTTCCATTGAGAAACTTCCTCATATGACTTATTTTTTGGTGTGAGGTCGTGGTAAGCAGGAACGGATAACCAGATTGCATTGTACTTGTCGAGCCGTTTGTGCGTCTTCATGATGTGGAAAACCCACTTCTGGAGGTGGTCAAGCATGCCGATCTACATTGTATGGAGGAGATCGGACTTAGGGAGGTCGCTCACAATACAGGGAATGTGTCGAAACACGTTGAATCCTCTGTGAACATGGCACGATGAGAGTTTGGTATCGGCTGCCTTGGTGTTGGCATCGCTGAGCATTCTATATAGGTTGTGATCCCGCCGGGGGTGTTTCTTGTCACGATACACATAATCTCCAAGTTCGTTCTTTGGACACTCGCACCAAAAACAGACATGTCGCTCAAGATGATGTAGGTCGCTATACTCTGGGCAATCTGCAAGCTGTGCTGATAAGACCGGTTTGCAACGCCTGAAGTTGCCATCTGCACAGAGAACGTTGTAATACCGCTCTGGGCACTGGGATGTTGTTTAAAGGTAAGTGGCTGGAGTACCCACCGGAGTACTTCGTTCAGCACCTCTCAGTTTGTTTACCGGTGCTCATCCAGCCGCTTCTGAGGAATATTGCAGTTGTTGATCAGAATCGGTAGGAGAGCGACCATTACGACGCTGCATGTTGAGGGCATCTGGCGAATCTTCGACGATAGATTGCCAATTGTCATATATACAGGCCACTCTTTCTTGTCGCCAGCAAAATTCGAGAGATGTGTTCCGTCGGACATGAAGATTAAGGGAACCAGTTTATCCCCCACTCTGAGCGTTGACTAAACATCGATTAGCACGTTATTATCCTTGAGTATCTCTCATTACCTGTGTCTCCCACCACCAGTCCGCAGTGTGCATTTCGGTATAGAGGCGTTTCGGGGGCGTATCGCTGTTATAGCAACGCTGAGGGGCGAAAATGAGATGCTTGGCGTAGGCTGGCTGCCGCATCAAACATCCCATGCTTTTGATGATGTCTCGACTCCAGTATTTGATAGGGCATTGGTGATTGTCATTCCATCTCATATCCTCGAGAGTATGTAGTTCCCACTCCCCGAAAGCCTGATTATCTGGCATGCTAGCCATGAGCTTCTGGACACCATCCCCGTTTTCGAAGCGTGCGAAACGCAGAGTGGTGTTTTCTTCCTTCAGCATGTTGTCATAGTACGTCTTCATACCCTTCTTCTTGATCCCAGACGGGATATATTTGTACTCTTCACGCATCGCAAATTGGCAGTAGGGATTGATCTGTAGGTTCGTCTCGAGGCAACCCTGAGCGTCGCGTTCCCATGGCTCAGGAATGTAATCGATCAGCGGAGCGCCAGTGCCGGGGCATATTTCCGTCTGCGGCAGAGGTGGCGGTGGTTGAGACTCCGAGTCTGCGATGTTTTCAATGTGTTCGATGTAAGGAAACGCGTCCAAGTCATTGACTGAATCTTTGTTAGCGTTGAATTCACGACACTGCGCGGGTTCAATGCGTCGGGGCGCGCTGCGAATAGTCAGATTCTTCTGGCGTGCCACTTGAAGGTGTTCAGGATCGTGTAATTTGATATGTTTCAGTCGCCAGCCGTCTGAGGTGAACTTCTTTCGGCATGAAAATTCAGGGCAACGGAAAGGGGTCTTCTCTGGCATTGTCGACGACACGTGAGGAGTGGAGTATATGCTGTAGAAAAGCACGAAAGTTGGTGCTGGGCTTGAGCAGCCTCGTGTGTAAGCTCACGATACTTTCAGCTAACTTATTGACCCTCAACACCATCATAAGGAGGTTCCTTACACGCCAGGAGGTGCAAAAACGCTGCATGAGCTATGTGGCATAATACTATGAATAAACTAAAACCAATAAAAATAAAACCAGTACAAAACCCATAAATAAAATAAACCTTGAGCGATCCAAAAACCTTGCGACGCGTGTAATAATAATTGCCTGAGATAAATAGATTAGAACAAAGGAAACGAACAAGAAAGACAAGAACCCGACTCTAACCTGAACGCAACAACCATCTCCTCCTCTGCAACGCCGGGACTGGTTCACTCCTCGCCTACCGAGCCATCCGGGCGCACCTCAGGGAAATGGACATCTGGGATAGGGATATCAGGGAGAGAGACATCAGGGAGAGGGACATCGGGGAGAGGGACATCGGGGAGAGGGACATCGGGGAGAGGGACATCGGGGAGAGGGACATCGGGGAGAGGGACATCGGGGAGACTGTCGCCACATGCCGATTCAGTCGGCCGCTGCTGATCCACATCCACATCCACATCCACATCCGTGGTGTTTCCGGCTGCCTCAGCTTCTCGCAGAGTTGGCACCGCCGGGTGAGGTTTTTGCGGAGTCACAAGCCCCAAATGCTCCAGCCCACTGAGAGGATGAGTCTCCGAAGTTCGTGGTCGTGGGCGAGGCTTCGGGGTTTGTGTCTGTGGGGCAGGCGCCAGAGGTTGTGGCCATGGGGTATGTTCACGCATCTCCTGGCCTTGCTCAGGTAGCACGATTGGCTGATCGTCTACCATGGTATCAACATCGTCGGCTGATGTATTTACCATCTCTCCCTGGCCAAGCGTCCGAGGTTCTTTGCCATTATCCTCATCCTGATCATCCTCCTCATCCTCCTCCTTCTCCTCCACCACCTCCTCATCTTCCTTCTCTTCATCTTTCTCCTCATCATCGTCACCGTCCCTTTCCATATCCACATCGCAGTTTAAATCAACGCCGTCCGGTGCGTCCACATCATCCTCCATGTGCATATCCACATCAGGGTGAAGTTCTGAGTCATATGCGCCGTCCGACTCGGTAGAGTCAGTATCATCTTCTGAGGAAATTGACATGGGGGGCAATGCTTCCGGCTCTAGATATACAGGCTCTAGTTAGCCTTCCGTGTCCGAGTCTGCCTCATACATTTCCTTCTGCAACTGCACAGCAACGGTACGAGAGATATCATCTTCTCCTGGGGTTTGTTTAACAATACCTTTCCCTTTTCCATTTCCCTGCCCCTTCCCCTTCCCTTCCTCGGTTGCCTTCCCCTTCCATTTCCCCTTCTCATCCTTTGTACCCTTCCCTTTCCCGGTCCCATTCTCACCGCTCTGCGTGTCCTCCTCACCCTCGCTGTCGTCATCGTCATTGCCATCGCTCGGACGGCTCCTTCCACCGCTCGGCAATCCGCGATCTGCCCAGTTGTCATCATCATCATCCTCGTCGATTATCTCATCCCAATTCAGTGGTCTAACAGCCAGGAAGTCGCCTGACTTGTACTGCCGGCAGCTTGGTGCCTCAATCTTTGCCCTGAGGTCATCGCTACCATACCAAGAGAAACGCTCGCTGGTGCGTGTAACCTTTCCCGAGCTGGTTCTCTGCGGATTGGAGCGATCAACTTGATCCCCGATGGCATGGGGGTTATCCCACCTCCAATTGATCATTTGATCGTGGGTTTTGTCAAACATTTGCCCCATATATGAGCGGAAGGCTGCCCACCACACCCGAAAAGGTGAACTCCTGCTCCTGCGGTGCGGCTACATCAGCTGGAATGGTGACAAGTGGTGAGTCGTGACTGGATCAAGAAAGATTATATCATAAAAGAGGTCCCAGGCCCTCTCATCCTTGACGCCGCAAACATTGTATATCCGTATGAGTCCATGGATGTGTTCCGAGATAAATCCCTTTATACAGTCCCGATCCAAAGACAGGCATCGATTTATAACTGATGTCGGCATTTTTGCCCTGGCAGTTGCCTTCCCCTTTCCTTTGCGGCTGCCCTTTGGTGCCATCGCTGTGAGTTGAAAATGAATCTACATCCGAGGGATTAGCATTATGATACAGTTGCATGTGGCGGGTGCAAGCGCAGAGGGAACATACAAAGTTATGTAGGTTATCGGGTGTGTTTTGGAACGAGAGGTGTTGTTTTGTGCAAGTCATGTGTGTCGAGAGAGTTCAGGATGCTGGCGTTGTGTTAAATATGGGAGGAAATGAGAGTGGAGGTGAAGGCGGGAAGAAGGGATATATATACTCGAGTTCCTGCGATTTGATTCATAACCTGCGTTTCGTTGGTTAATGAACACGAAACAGCCCAGCCTTCATCTTGCACAACCACCAGGTACTTCCTGAATGAGGAGCCTCGAGAAGAGATTGAGCACTCGCGGTTAAGACAGTTTGCAACGCCGGGCGCTGCCTTGGCATCTCATACCACTTTTACCGCGCAGACCTCGTGCATCTCGGAGCAAACTGAGTAGTTCTCAAGTTATGCCAACTGTGCAACCATCCAACATGGCTACCAACGCCTAGCGGTGGAAACAGCACACACAACTGATGTCATAGGATAGAGAATACGTCATTGTTCCCATTGCGATGCTTTTAGCTCTGCCAAAGGGGGATATCCACCGGGAAGCTGAAGATATACACAATTGATAGTTCGAAGTATTGTGGCAAGAACGAGTGCAATAGAATGATAATCGTGCCAAGATGGCTTAAACACCCTTCAAGCGGTGACAATAGACCTTCAGACATTGCTGTAACAGTGAATAGCAATGCTGAGTTTAATCTGAGATTAATCTGATGGCAGTTAACCCCATAATTTCAAGCTTTTGCAGGGATCTCGTCACCGAGTATTGTCAAGGTTTAGAGTCTAGGGTGGTCTACACTGCACCTCCCTGTTTTGTCGAAACCATTCCTGGTCGCTCAAATAGGACTCTACCTCGCCTGCCATTGCATATGCATGCTCAGGCAATTATTCCTACATTCTTAACCTGGAACATCAATATCGGACTATGCCTCCCCAAAGCCCTCACCTTGACACGACTCTGGTCGTACGAAATGCTCGAAGTCGTGCTAATCGTCAGAATCAACAAAAGCGTGGGCCTTCGGGGAATTCTCAACTTCCGCCTGCTAAGAGACGCATTCCTGTACCGGCTGGCGAGCGGGATTCCACTCAAGGAGGGAGTTCCATAGCCTCTACAATCCAAGGTCAGAACTCCATCCCCTCATCTTCGCTGAACAATTCTCGCGTTGCAGATATCAATCAATGCGTGACTTCCACCCCGTCCACTACTCAGCGACGGTCAATAAATACTGGAACCGCCAAGCCGGTTACAAGCAGTCGTGGCACACCAGCACCCGGAAGAACCTCAACGCGTCGCGTTGTATGCAGCCCCGCATTCCGCATTGCTATCACTCCCACTCCTCTTAGCAGTCTTGAAAACCTGCCTACCCCCATCCCTAATCCAGAAGCCCGCGCGATCATTACAAATTCACTCAGAAGGCGAGTTACCGAAAAGAATCAGAGACAGTGGCAGTGGCAATTGCAACTGCAGGCGGTGTCTACACCTCGATCAATGGTCTCCGGCAGTTGCAGCATCCATCCATTTGGTCACTCCCCCATGACGCGTCTTGTGTTTGCAACGGGCAGACTCCTGGACCTCTACATGTGAAACAGACGGCCGTTTATGAGTGCAAGTGACTTGGAGACCGTAAGATATGCAACGCGACGCGTTTCGAAAGCATTAGCTGAAGCTCCACACTGGCAGATAATAGAGACGTACTGGAACACCGCTATGCAGCAAAACAACATTTGGCCCATAGCATTTGAGGTGCGCACAAAGGAGATCTTGAAAGAGGTATACTGAAGCAACTGCCTACGTTGGATATTACACGCTCACCAGTACCAGGTTCGCGCACAAGTCGATAAGGTTAAATCCCATTTTAATCAATCAGCAAGAGACAACATAGCAGAGCTTTATGATCTCCACCGCTTTGAATCCGCCGCAGAGCGTTTGGAATTCATTGAATCGCTTCTGGCAGACAATAACAATCTTTTTCCTGTAGCAGAGCGTGTGGAAGGTGGTGTACGCGGACCGAATCCAATGTAGAGAGAGTCGAACGCTGCTAACGAATGGCCATCGTCCACTTTACTTCTTGTCGGAAGCAGTCCCGCGGTTTATGTACATCAAATTTTATTATTGGGCGAATAACCCCGGTAAGTATGCTGATGGATTTTATAATTCCATGCTTAACGACAAGGACGGTCATATAGCCTCGCCACTGATCATGTTTACCTGCACTGCGTTGCGCCATGCTCTCCTGGAGTGGCAAAAGAACAAAGCTGTTCATCCGAAAGCTTCGAAGTCAATGCTGAAAGCGGACAGACCTGATCGCTCGAACAACTTCAATCATAAGAATGACGGTGGTAAGAATGCATCCTATTGCAACGGGTCCCAAGTTGTTAACCTTGCCTGGCATTGCAGACACGTATACATTCTTGATGAATACCTGGAACACACTACCGGAGAGCTACCAACAGAGGGTGTATAACAACACTCTTGCTACAGTCAAGCGTCAGATCCAGCAGGCTGAGAACCCAACGCCTGCCGTGGTCATCAACATGGAAGCAGCAAGTGTTGACAATGCTATTCTTCTTAACTATTTGACCTCCGAAGTGGCGCTTGAGGAGCCTGAGATCGGAAGCACTGACCCAAACATCCCAATAGACAACAATTGCACGGATGACGAACTGCCTTTCGGGATGCCAGGGGGCAGCGGGGATTACGACGATGACGGTGCCGAAAGCGATGAGCATGGTGCCATCTGCACCGCCAGCCGGCGACGACGGCCCGCGACTGAACTCGAGAGGTTTGACTTGGGAACCAGTGATGTCGACAGGTATGAGGGCGAGGATGGCGACGCTGCAGATGTGGATGCGGATGAGGAGGAAGAACCATCGCAAGCCGATAATGGATCAACGCAGAATGTGGAGGACTGGGGGCATAGTACTAGAGAGTGTGAAGATTGGACAGTATATTTCAGACATATAAAATACGATAATGGCGAAGCAAATGCAACAGCAAGCGATGTATCCGAAGCAAAAACTGTATTGCAATAAGTGACAAAATCTCAAAGCTAAACATAAATGAGAGTGCGGCATGTGGCTATCGGCCGAAGAAAGGCATAAACATCGACAGGCGTTGTGTAAACGGCTACTGCATAACTGCAACCCCTGCGAAGAGTGTAACATACGTGTCGTTCTGATGGTGCGTAAATGTCACCACATTCCGGACGCAAAGTAAAGGAAGCCTGACGCCGGAGCGGCGAGAGTAATATACCATGCGACGCGTCGCAAGAATAGGAGGCATGGTATAACAGCCGCCGCAAGGGAGATATGCAACGCTACCAGTCGCGTTGGATTATCCGTCAGAGGGTACGAGGTTCCGTCAGAGCTGTCAGAGCCGTCCGGAACGCCTGTGTGTTTCAGACGGAAACTGGAGTTGTTGCTGATGAGCAAATCACAAATACACAACTACCCCAGCCAGGTGAGAGCAGATCCAAATCAAGCCGACTGGATCAGCAGAAAAATATTCCTTTCGGGTCGAATGGCTCTGTCGGAGTGGACTCACTCTGTCAGAGCCATGAGAGTCACCCTGCTGGCGGATTACTCCGTAACCAGCGTCAATACAACACCTCGCGTTGTATCTCGCCATCCGATCGCTGTTTCACTCTTTCTTCGCATTCTGTCAGTCTCCTATTTCAAACGATCACTCTGGCGTTGTGGCCAACAGTGACATTACGTTGGAATAGGTTCATTGGGTATGAACTTGCATCAGGATTGCAGTGCGTTGGGTGACGCTGCAAAAATCCCTCTTCGCGTTCCTTCTACCTGCATGCAAAATGCAATTCTCTCTTTACTAAATATACACCTCATTCCAAGTCGCCAGATCTGTGTGGCTATTGACAATCCATCGCTCGTTTCATCCGTCACCTGTCTTATAACTATTAGCTATCACTGGAATTACGTACGTGCAGCTGACAATATATCCCATGCGGAAAAATTGCAAAGCAACAGCTGCCGGTGTGTTTCTCACTGGTACAATTTTCAAGACCGGATCCAAGTTACCAGAGTTTTCAGGTATTGTGGCGAGCGCGAGGGCTAACCAGTACTTATCAAGAGCTCCATCTTTGTTTTGGAGTTTGATTTTGAATAGTCGTTGCAGTTGCCACGGGAGACGCCCATTTAACGCACCATAACACCTCCCCGGGCATTGCTGTAACCACACCCAGTTGTTCCGTCAATCCCCTCTGCACCAGCTCTGGCTTCCAGTGCATCGACACATCTGAGATATGCGTTCACCATCTCAACTCTCAACTTGGACCTTAATACCATAGTAAATACAGAGCTCCATTGCGTGCAGTTGTTCATTCGATACATATGTCTTCTTACGACTCTTATGCTTCATAAACTGCTGTGTGCCGCTGTATATTGCCATGCAGTGCGTTGCATCTGGCGTATTGTCGAGTAAATGCTCTGAAGTCTTTGATCATAGTGTCAGGATGCTTTCCATCACGGCAGTTTTGGGGTCCCATGAATTCGGACTTCACATATGACTGGGGGCTCAGGGGGGCAACTAGATCAGCACCAAAAGGGAGGACTTTGCATGCGGCAGTGCTGTTCTCCCGATGCTGAGCAATGGCTTAGAGATTGAGCTCTCTGACTTCGAAGCAGAGGATGTGACGCTGAAAGGTGATTACTTATGGCAGGTAGTTGAGATTGTGATTGGAGGCGTTCCAACCATCCTTGATGTTCGTTTTATGATCATGTTCCTGTCTAGTGGCAGAATACTGTTACAAGGCTCCTTATCGACGAATCTGTTTGACTCAATGGCACATCAAGTGGATCTTCGAACAGGTGAAGTCGGCATCAAACTCCTGGGAAACATCTATCCCATGGCTGATATAATCCCGGCAGGTATTCATTTGGCGCCGCTTCTTGGATACCATCCAAGTTTCAGCATTTGTTTCCTCGTGTACCTTTCGCTTCTTCAAGAGCTCTGTTCTCAGGGCATTGGCCTTGGCCTTCGCCTTTTTGCCGGCTCGCCTGAGAAACAAAACATCTTTGTAGGTGTGAAAACGATGCAAGGCGTCCTCCATGTAACTCAATGTTGCATCATCGTGAGATTTATATTGAGCATACATATAGAATTCTCACAATGCCCGTGTGCACTCAATGGGTGTTTGGATATGGGATGCTGAGCGGGGCTTCTGCCTCGTAGAGACTGGGTTACAACTCCAAGTAGGTACTAGCTCATTTCCTTCATCTCCTTCCCATTCCATTGAGAAACTTCTTCATATGACTTATTTTTTGGTGTGAGGTTGTGGTAAGCAGACAAGGATAGCCAGATTGGATTGTACTTGTCAAGCCGTTTGTGCGTCTTCATGAAGTGGAAAATCCACTTCTGGAGGTGGTCAAGCATGCCAATTTGCTTTGTATGGAGGAGGTCGGACTTAGGGAGGTCGCTCATGATACAGGGGATATGTCGAAACACTTTGAATCCTTGGTGAACATGGCGCAACAAGACTTCGGCATTGGCTGTCTTGGCGTTGGCATCACTGAGCGTTCGATACAGGTCATGATCCCGCTGGGGGTGTTACTTGTCCAGAGGGACATCATCTCTAAGTTCGTTCTTTGGACACTCGCACCAAAAGCAGACATGCCGCTCAAGATAATGTAGGTCGCTATACTTAGGGCAATCTGCAAGCCATGCTGGTATAACCAGTTTGCAACGCCTAAAGTTGCCATCTGCACAGAGAACATTGTAATACCGGCTCTCGGGGTCGGGATTATGTTTAAAGGTGACTGGCTGGAGTACCTGCCAGAGTACTTTATTGAGCACCTCTCAGTTTGTTTGCCGCTGCTCATCCAGCTGCTGCTGGGGACTACGCAGTTCTTGATTAGAATTGGCAGGAGAGCGACAATTACGACGCTGTGCATTGAGGGCATCTGGCAGATCTTTGAAGATAGATTGCCAATTGTCATATGTACAAGCCACTCTTTCTTGTCGTCAGAAAAATTCAAGAGATGTGTTCCGTCAGACATAAAGATCAAGGGAACCAGTGTATCCCCCACTCTGAGCGTTGCCTCCATGTCGATTAGCACATTATTATCCTGGACTATCTCTCCTTACCTGTGTCTCCCACCACCAGTCCGCAATGTGCATATTGGTATAGAGGCTTTTTGGTGGCGTATCACTGTCAAAGCAATGCTGAGGGGAGTCATTCAGATGGTTGGCATACGCTGGCTGCCGCATCAACCATCTCATACTTTTGACGATGTCTCAACTCCAGTATTTGATAGGGCATTGGTAATTGTCATTCCATTTCATATCCTCAATAGTGTGTAGTTCCCACTCCCCGAGAGCCAGATTATCTGGCATGCTAGCCACAAGCTTCTGCACGCAATCCCCGTTTTTGACACTAGGGAAACACAGAGTGGTGTTTTCTTCCTTCAGCATGTTGTCATAGTACGTCTTCATGCCCTTCTTCTTGATCCCACACAGGATATATTTGTACTCTTCACGCGTCGCAAACAGGTAGTAGGAATAGTTTTGTAGGTTTGTCTCAAGAAAACCCTGAGCGTCATGTTCCCATGGCTCTGCAATGTAATCGCTCAGCGGAGCACCGGCACTGCGGTATGTTTCTGTCAGTGGCAGAGGAGGTGGCGGTGGTTGAGATTCTGAGTCTGTGATGATTTCAATGTGTTCGAGGAAGGGAAACGCGTCCAAGTCTTCGACTGAATCTTAGTTAGCGTTGAAATCACGACGCTGAGCTGGTTCAACGCGTCGGGGGGCGCTGCAAACAGTCAGATTGTTCTGGCGTGCAACTTGAAAGTATTCAGGATGGTGTGATTTGATATGTTTAAGTCACCAACTGTATGAGGTGAACTTGTTTCGGCATGAAAATTTGGGGCAATGGAAAGGGGTCTGCTCTGGCATTGTCGACGACATGGGAGGAGTGGAGTATTCACTATAGAAAGGGACGAAAGTTGGTGCTGGGCCTGAGTAGTCTGGTGTGGGTATAAGCTCACAATACTTGAAAGATTTATTGAGCCTCAACACCATCACAAGGAAGTTACTTACACGCCAGCAGTTGCAAAAACACTGCATGTGCAATGTCTCATAATACTATGAATGAAGTAAAAATAAACCCTGAGCCATCCAAAAACCTCGCGAAGCGTGTAATAATCAATGCCTGAGATAAATCGATGAGAAGAAAAGAAACAAACAAACCCACAACCCTTACCAAATCGAACAAAACACCTCCCCTGGGCCTTAATCAGTGCCTGAAATGAATAGATCACAGCAAAGCAAACTCACAAGGCAAGAACCCGACCCTAACCCAAACGCACGCCTTCTCTGCAACACGAGGACTTGTTTACTCCTCAGCTACTGAGCAATCTGGTTGCGCCTCAGGGAGAGGGACACCAGCGATAGGGACATCGGGGGGAGGGACATCGGGGAAATGGACATCTGGGAGCGGCACATTGGGGTGACTGGCGCCACCAGCCAATTCACCGAGTAGCTGCTGCTGAACATCGATATCCGAGATGTTTCCGGCTGCCCCAGCGTCTCACAGAGTAGGCGCTGCTGGGCGAGGTTGTTGCGGCGTCACAAGCCATGAAAACTCCAGCCGACTGTCAGTATAAGTCTCCGGAGTTCGAGTTCATGGGGGAGGCTCCGGGGTTTGTCGCCGTGGGGCAGGCGCCGGTGGTTGTGGCCGTGGGGTATGCTCGCACATCACCTAGCCTTGGTCAGGTAACATGGTTGGCTGATCATCTACTATGGTATCAGCATCGTCAGCCGATGTATTTACCCTCTCTCCCTGGCCAATCATCCGAGGTTCATTGACATTATCTTCATCCTTATCCTCATCCTTCTCCTCATCCTTATCCACCACCTCCTCCTCCTTCTCATCTTCCTCCTCTTCATCTTCCTCATCTTCACTGTCCCTGTCCATATTCACATCGCCGTCTATATCAACAGTGTCCGGTGCGTCCACATCATCCTTCATTCACATATCCACATCAGAATCACGTTCTGGGTTATATTTGCAGTCGGACTCGGTAGTGCTGGTATCATCATCTGAGACAATTGACATGGCAGGCGATGCTTCTGGCTGTAAATATACCCGCTCTAGTTAGCTCTCCGTGTCCAAGTCTGCCTCTGACATTTCCTTCTGCAACTGCAAAGCAACAGCACGAGAGATATCATCTCCCCTGGGGTTTGTTTAACAATACATTTTCTCTTTACCGTTTCCCTTCCCCTTCCTCTTGCCGTTCCCCGTCCCGTCCGCAGTCTCCTTCCCTTTCCCCTTCCCATCCTTTGTTCCCTTCCCTCTCCCGGTCCCTTTCTCACCGCCCTGTGTATCCTCCTCACTCTCGCCATTGTCATTGTCATTGCGATTGCCAGGACGGCTCCTTCCACCGCTTCGCGCACCACAATCTGCCCAGTTCTCATCATCAGCATCCTCGTCGATTATCTCATCTCAATTCAGTGGTCCAATGGCCAGGAAGTGGCCTGGTTTGTACTGCCGGCAGCTTGGCGGCTCGATCTGTGCCCTGGGATCATCGCTACCGTACCAAGTGAAACACTCACCAGTGCGTTTAACCTTCCCCGAGCTGGCTGTCTGCGGATTGGAGCTATCGACTTGATCCCCATAGGCAAGGCGGTTGTCCCACCTCCAACTGTTTATTTCGTACCGGGTTTTGTCAAATATTTGCCTCATGTATGAGCGGAGGGCAGCCCACCACTCCCGAAAAGCTGAACTCCTGCTCCTGTGGTGCAGCCACTGCAGCTGGTATTGCGAAAAGTGGCGAGTCGTGACTGCATCAAGACAGATTATATCATGTAGAGGTCCCATGCCCTCTCATCCTTGACGCCGCAAACATTGTATATGCGGATGAGTCCACGGATATGTACCGGAATGAATCCCTTTATACGGTCCAGATCCATCGACAGTCGTCAATTTATAACCGATGTCGGCATCTTTGCCCTAGCCTTTCCCTTTCCTTTGCTGCTGTCTTTTGGTGCCATTGCTGTGAGTTGAAAATGAATCTGCATCCGAAACGTTAGCATTATGATATAGTTGTAGCGGAAGAAAGCTCAGAGGGAAAGTACAAAGTTGTGTAGGTTATCGGGTGTATTTTGAAACGAGAGGCATTGTTTTGTGCAATTCACGTGATGTCGAGATCAGGATGCTGTCAGTGTGTATAATACGGAAGGAAAACAGAAAGGAGGTGTAGATGGAAAGAAGGGATATATATACTCGAGTTCCGGCAATTTCTTGATTCAAGGTTCAACTTGTGAGTTTTGTTAGTTAATGAACACAAAACAGCCCAGCCCTCATCTTGTAGAACTACCAGGCACCTCATGAATGACAAGCCTCGAGACAAGATTTAGTTCTTGCAGAGAGGACACTTTACAATACCAGGTGTTGCTTTTGCTTCACACAACATTTTTACCGCTCAGACCTCGTGCATCTCGGAGCAAACTGAGTAGTTCTCAGGTTGTACGAACTGTGCAACCATCCAACATGGCTACCAACATGTAGCAGTTGAAAAGCACATGCAACTGATGTCATAGGATAGAGAATGCGTCATTCTTCGCTTTGGGATGCATTTAGCTCTGCCAAAGAGGGATTTCCACCAGGGAGCTGAAGATATACACAATCGATGGTTCGAAGTATTGTGCCAAGATCGAGTGCAATACTATGAGAATTGCGCCAAGAAGACATAAAGACCCTTCAAGCGGTGCAAACAGACCATCAGACGTTTCTGTAATAGTGAATATCAATGCTGAGATTAATCTGAGTTTAATCTGATCGCGGTTAGCCCCATAATTGAATGCTTTTGAACGGAGCTCGTCACCGGGTATTGTCAGGGTTTAGAGTCTAGTGCAGTCCACACTGCGCCTCCCTTTTTTGTCGAAACTCTCTGTGGTCGCTCAATTAGGAGTCTACCTCCCCTGCCGTTGCATCAGCATGTACAGGCGATTATTCCTACTTTCTTAACGTCGAACATCTATATTGGACTATGCATTCCCAAAGCCCTCACCCTGATATGACTCTGGTTGTATGAAATGTTTGAAGTCTTGCTAATCGTCAGAATCAACAAAAGCATAGGCCTTTGGGGAATTCTCAACTTCCACCTGCTAAGAGACGCGTTTCCATACACGCTGGCGAGAGGGATTCCTCTCAAGCAGGGAGTTCTGTTGCCTCTGCAATCAAAGGTCAGAACTCCACTCCCTCATTTTTGCTGAACAATTCTCGCATTGCAGATATCAATCACTGCGTGACTTCCACCCCATCTGCTACTCAGCGACGGTCAATAAACACTCCAACCACCACGCCGGGTACAAGCTGTCATACCACACCAGCACCACGAGGAACCTCAACGTGTCGCGTTATATCCAGCCCTGCATCCGGCATTGCTATCACTCCCACTCCTCTCAGCGGTCTTGAAAACCTGCCTACCCCCCCATCCCTAATCGAGAAGCCCATGCGATCATTACAAATCCACTCCGAACGTGAGTTACCGAAAAGAATCAGAGAAAGAGGCAGTGGCAATTGCAACCGCACGGGGTGTCTACACCTCGATCAATGGTCTCCGGCAGTCGCAGCATCCATCGATTTGGTCACTCCCTCATGACGCGTCTTGAGTTTCCAACGGGCAGACTCCTGGAGCTCTACCTGTTGAACAGACGGCCATTGATGAGTGCAAGTGACTTGCAGACAGTCAGTTATGCAACACGACGCGTTTCGAAAGTATTAGCTGAAGCCCCACACTGGCAGATAATAGAAACGTACTGGAACACCGCTATGCAGCAAAACAACATTTGGTCCATAGCATTTGCGGCGTGCGCAAAGGAGATCTTGAAAGAGGTATGCTGAAGCAATGATTCACGTTGGATATTACACGCTCAAACCGGTACCATGTTCGAGCACAAGTCAATCAGGTTAAATCCCATTTTATTCAATCAGCAAGGGACAACATTGCAGAGCTGTATGATCTCCACGGCTTTGAATCCGCCGCAGAGCGTTTGGAATTCATTGATTCCCTTCTGGCAGATAATAAGTATTGTTTTCCTGTAGCAGAGCGTGTGGAAGGTGGTGTACGTAGCGCAAATCCAATGCAGAGAGAGTCGAAAGCTGTTAACAAATGGCCAGCATCCACTTTACTTCCTAGCGGAAGCAATCCTGCAGTTTATCGACATCAAATTTTATCATAGGGCGAATAACCGCGGTAAGTATGCTGATGGACATTATAATTCCATGATTAACAACAAGGACAATTATATACCCTCGCCACTGATCATGTTTACCTGCACCGCGCTGCACCATACTCTCCTGGAGTGGCAAAAGAACAAAGCTGTTCATCCGAAAGATTCCAAGTCAAAGCTAAAACTGGACAGACCTAATTGCGCAAACGACTTCAATTATATGAATGACGGTGGCAAGAATGCATCCTGCTGCACTGCAATGGGTCGCAAGTTGTGAACCTCACCTGGCATTGTAGACACGTATACATTCTTGATGAATACCTGGAATACACTACCGGAGAGCTACCAACAGAGGGTGTATAAAAACACTCTTGCTACAGTCACGCGTCAGATCCAACAGGCGGTGAACCCAACACCTGCCATGGTCATCAGCGTGAAAGCAGCGCATGTTCACAATTCTATTCTTCCTGACTATTTGACCTCCGAAGTGGCGCTTGAGGCGCCTGAGATCGGTACCACTTACCCAAGCATCCCGGTAGACAACAATTGCACGCATGACGAACTGCATTTTGGGATGCCAGGGGGCAGCGGGGATCACAAAGATGAGCATGAGGAAAGCGACGAGCGTGATGCCATCCCCACCGCCAGCTGGGGACGACGGCCCACACCTGAACTCGAAAGGTTTGACCTGGGAACCAGTGATAACGATGGGTATGGATGCGAGAATGGCAATGATGCGGATGCGGATGTGGATGTGGAGGAAGAAGCATCGCAAGCCGATGATGAATCCACACAGAATGTAGAGGACTGACCTGGGAACCAGTGATGTCGACGGGTATGAGTGCGAGAATGGCGACAATGCGGATACGTATGCGGAGGAAGAAACATTGCAAACCGATGATGGATCAATGCAGATTGCAGAGGACTGACCTGGGAACCAGTGATGTCGATGGGTATGAGTGCGAGGATGGCGACAATGCGGATACAGATGAGGAGGACGATGCATTGCATGCCGATGATGGATTAATGCAGAATGTGGAGCACTGAGGGCATAGTACTAGAGAGTGTGAAGATTGAACAGTATATTTCAGACGTGTAAAATACGTTAATAGCAAAGCAAATGCAACAGCAAGCGATGTATCCGAAGCGAAGACTATTGCAATAAGTGACAAAATCTCAAAGCTAAACATAAATCAGAGTGCCGCATGTGACTATTGGCTGAAGAAAGGCATAAACATCGCCAGGCATTGTGTAAATGGCTACAGCATAACTGCAGCCCCTGTGAAGTGTGTAGCACACGTATCGTTCTGATGGTGCGTATACGTCACCGCATTCCGGGCGCAAAGTAAAGGAAGTAAGTAAGCAATGCGACCCATCACCTGGGCGACGGGAAGTGTCAAATTCTCCGTCAGAGGGTACAAGGTTCCGTCAGAGCCGTCAGAGCCATCCAGAACACCCGGGTGTTTCTGACAGAAACTGGCGTTGTTGCTGATGTGGCAGGCACTTCATCAAATACAGCACTCATCGGCACACAGCTAGAATGCAGACACCTGTTAGTCCACCACAACACTGCCAATGCAGCCACCAAAACTATAACCCAGGATGCACATTGAAAAATCATCACTAAGACTGGATGCAGCACCAATAGAAAGCAGCATGCAGTAGGATGTGAGCATATCCATACTGTTGAAAATGGCTGTCAATTCACCATATAGCATACAGTAGATGAACATTGAGAGCTACATAACCAATTCATTGCTGCCCGTAACAGGAAACCTCCATGGTCGACCAAGGCATTTGTCCACACAGTCTGCAAAATTGAATCTCATAATGTTGTCAACTCTGGGATTTTCACAGATAAATTCCTTGATAAGTATTCTCGTCAGTGGACGAAACGGGTTATAATCACCATAGCGGAGGCTACAGAAGCAGAAAATGTTGAGGTAATAGCCGAATCTCATTTATAAAAGTAGCAACCAATTTCTTGTAGGTTTTCAACATGTCTGCTATGATGGCAAGGCAAGGAGGTCAGGTACAGCTGGAACAGTTCGACATGCGGCTGGCCTTGGATATGGGCAACATGGCCATAGGGGGGTTTTTGCACACCGCAAGTAAGGAAATGCAATATCTGATCAGGAAATATGGCGCCGACATCTGAGAAGAGACGAAGTGGGGTGCTGAGTATCCTGGGTATAACATGGTGAAGGCTACAATAGAAAGACACCTGCCAATGATTCATCAAAACCATATGGCCAAAAGCCTTCCTTGCCAAAATGGCACTGCAAAACATACGCAGGCATGCTGGAGACACAAAGAAATAGGTGCACGTCTGCCCAAGTGACATAGACAGCTGACTCCAGAGCTGACACCACGTCTGCTGGGAACACCACCAGACCCAACTGGTATTACTACCGGAGCTCAACATTTTCAAATCGTTAATTTGCCAGCCAGATATGCATGTTCACATACTTCGCTTCCCTGCGCTAAATTTTTTACTCCTGATGCATCCACCCAGAATAGCCAGCACGATACAGATTTTGATTCAGATATGTTGACTGATAAAGGAACATCCACTGGTTAGTACACTATCGCTGTATGGTAATGCAGCTAACATTCATTTTGAAGACCAGAGCAGCCTATTGTGCAAACCTGACAGTGATGACTAGCATTGATCAAATGCCATGTGATTTCGGCGATTATTATTATCCTGAATTTATGGATACTGTAAAGTATATTTTAAAGGATATATTTTTATATATTATTAAAGAACAATGCAGTGATTAAAAAGAAAGTAACTGAAAATGCTAGAAAGGCTCCCAAATCAATGTGAATGATGGACTACATCAAAGGAAATGATTATATATTGTGCATACACCCGTGGCAAAATGAGCGTCAATAGAGTGTCTACGACTCCTGGTCATGGATCTTGGGTACTCTGTGGGGCAACAGGTTGCAATTAGTTATAAAGGAAGTGTTGGCTGCATTTATAGGCAAACAGAAAGTGAAATGCTCCCTGCCCCATCATGAAAACGAACGTCAACAGAGTGTCAATGATTGTTGGCCTTCCATTATGATTAATCACAGCGTGATGTGGCCGTTCTGGTCTATATACATGGTTTTGACTGTTTTTGTATGCTAAAAGGCTCATGAATAATTAGTGGTAGTTTTGTAAATGAAATGAGTTGTTACTGTGCTGCAGCATGTGGTGGGGATATTCTGTATATATGTGCCTATAAAGGCTGCCATCTCCCTCTTTATGGATGCTTGTGATCATGCGCCACTCATATTACCAAAGATGGAAGACCCAAAAATGTTGACGCTCCGTTGCCACTCATTCTCAAGCCGGGGTAGGGAGCATTTCGCTTTCTCTTTGTACTTTAAAGATGGCCAATACTTTGTTTATGACAGTAATTAACCTGTTCCCCCCCCCAGATTACCCAAGATATACAACCAGCAATCATTGATGCTGCATTAATGCTCATTGTCAGGATGTGGTAGGGCACATGTATCTATTCGTGTTGATCATCATGGTGGCCAATACATCCAAAATGAACTGTGACTTAATAATGTCTACATTTTACAATTAACAGTGGCATATCTAAATGCCACTAGAAGTGTGAATCCCGAAACGCGGAACCGGAGATAGGAACCAATTGGTCAAGCCCATCCCGGCAAAACTGGTGGGATGATGGATATGTATCGAGGTGTGGCCCGCCAAGAGCCAACGGGTCGGGTTTTTGGACAGGTCTGGAACCGAACTAACCTGTTCTTGCTGTCCAAACCCGGACTGCTGGCAGGTTACCCAGACTTGCTGGTAATACTAAATATAGGGAAAATAGAGGTATGATAGGTTTGAGCTGGGTTTTGCACAGAAGAAAGAGTTTAGAATGAAGAAAATACTACTTATATAGCATACAGAGTGGGTTAGATAAAATTTATGATGTAAAGTAACCATATAAAGCTAGTATCAATCTGAATCACCTTTAGATCAAAATTTCAATAACTATTCATATAGTAAAATGCTTTAAAAAATACTTGATATTTACTAAAATAGATATAAACAACTACTTTCCAAATGTTTAGCTTTGTGAATATAATTTGAATTGTTATTACAGTGAAATTGATAGACACCATCATTTGACCCTTGCACTTCTATTCTTAATTTTATATAGTTGTAAACCAATAGATAATTTAAAGTTTAATAAAATTGTGACAATGAGAAAGTAAGGTGAGATGGTCTGATGACATTACTTAGGTAACGATCCAAATGACCGTGAACAAGTTACGCTTGTGATGGATGTAAATTTACAACTATCTGAGTTAATGCTAAGTTTTTTGTTCAAAATTTTATATATATAAATATAACATAGTGTTAATCTTAATCTATATCAGTATTAGTGATGGTTCCAGATCACCTGGCAGCTGTGCAAGTGTAACGGCACAGCTGCATGTTACGTGACCAGGGCCGGGTAACACCAGCTTTATATATTCGACTCGCCACGAACCTGAGATCTCTAGTGATAATCCTATCTTTATACTACTCTACAATATTGACATCCACGTTTGCAACCATATCTACTGATATACCTTCCTATGAGGCCATACACAGGCATATACCATGACACTATAATCGCTCTTACAATTTCAGATACGTTTCGCATACTGGATTTCATGAATTACCCCTTTCCGACGCATTACAACATGCAGTCTAGGCGCGAAATATCAGACTGATTTGGGAGCACTGATTGCAGAAGCGAAGTACCTTAGTAAGACTATCAAATTGAGGTTAATGGTAGCAGAGACGATCTTGTACGGGTTTCAGAGGCCCATTGGCCAGAGACATGTCGCAACACCTAAGACCGAGAAATTGTCCCAAATTCACAGCAACAGTTTGCAGGTGCAATGAGGCTTGGAGAGTACACCCAATTGAGGTTAACAGTGGTAGAGTCAATTCCGAGTTGATTCCAGAAGCCAGTCAGCCAGGAGACGCAGTAGTGACCAAGTCAGTGACCAAGAACGATGTGAGACCCCATACATCCAAAAGAGTCATGTCACCGGCAATGCCGAAGCTGGCCATTCCCCAGAGGTGGTTTACGAATTATGCGCAATTCATGTCAATCCACATCACCGATGACAGTCGAAATCACGATTACCATCCACCCGACTTGATGGAGTCACCTATGTAACAGAAGCTGCGAAGAGTGTAAATGGGCACATACTTCAAACAAAGTGCACCTATGACAGATTAGGGTGGATTGGCGCGATACGCACGATTCACATCTAGCGATGCCACCAATGGCAGTTCCAATCGCAATTACCTTCCACAAGACTAAACAAAGTTATGTACGTTACGGATAGTTAGGAGTTTCAGCAATGGCTTTGAGAGGTCAACAACTAAGACTCAGAACAAGTCATCGATGCAACAGAGGAACAGCAATCGCACATTGTGTGGCAGCTCTGAAAGGGAAGCATAATAACCCCGAAGGTTCTAAAGTGGCTAGCAGGTACAATTCACAATACCCGTTATCACCTTTGGCACCTGATTGGGTGACTGAATCGGATTGTTGTAAAGAGTGAGAGCCATCTGCAGCAACTCTATTCAATTGCATCAAACATTAGCCAAAAAGCAAAGATGCATATGTGTACATACAATGGCATACGAAGAGGCTTGATAGGGATTCAATGTAGATGATTTCAATTTTGTAGCCGGGATTCAAAGAATCCACAGGGTTATGGAAGGATGGACCGTCTGGGCACTCACAGGAGACCAGTAGATTCCGTATGTATTTAACGTATGTGGAGGTTCACTTGATGTGTCATATTCCCACGTGGGAATGGACAATATTTGGTTGTCAGACAGTCGCAATTGGGTGTGGCAAGTATGTGTTTCCCTCAGCAAGCTTATTCATACAAATTGGTGGCAGCCGGGGTGGACGCACTGTGTGAACTGGAGAATTAGCGTCGACTTGCAAAGCATTCAACTTTTGGCTCTGCAGACCCCAGAGTGAGCGGAAGAGGTAGCCGTGGACCGAACAGGCCATCAGGTATGCCCCGGGTATGTACCTGGATCACGGCTAGGAGGAGGCGTGTTCCGAAGGAGGTAGTGGTATTCCAGATATTTCAATACTTGGAACCAATGCCTTCGATGATCAACTGGCCAGTGAAGAGGTCGTTTGGACATTTTTCCTATGAGTGGGAGTTCGTATAGGCCAGCTGGGAGTGACTGTGGAACGCATCTATGGTGGTGAGATAGACACCAGGCACAGGGCAAGTGAGTAGAGAGCAGTGGCGGTAGTTGAGGCAGAAGAGCGTCCAGGAGGGAATCTTGAATAACTGCTGCCGGCACGTCGAGACATGAAAGGAGAACTGGCCGGCATGGGTTGGCTCTTCCATGGGCAAACCATTTTAAATCTGGGCTCCTGGATATTCCTCCTTACCACTCCATATATATCTATTATGAGTTGAGAACTAAAGTTTGGAGATGGGGCCCGTACCACAACAAAGATGGTACCTACAGACTATGGAGGACTTATCCAGCAATATACAGAGATTTCATGAATGTTATTCAGCAAAGCCAAGGCGGAGACACTGCCGCCCAATCGGTTAATTGCAATCAATTTGGAGCCCGGCAACAATTTGTCATATGGGCAGATTTCCAACTTCTCGGAGTTGGGTGGAGCAATATTCACGCAATTCTGTGGATTCAGATTACGTGCTCAAGAGGCTGGATCATGGATTTGGACTTAAAGATTCCATGCCATATGCACAGATCAATGAGTGGGTATTTTTTTATGATGGACAATATGTCACCGGATTATGGGACTGCGATGAAGAGTCAATGGAAGTCGGACATTATGGAGGTCAGTAACAATGACCTTTAGAGAGCTTCCAGAGCTATAGGAGAAGTCATGGAATGTGGCCCATGTGAGCGCAGTTATGCACATGCTGGAAACAAATGGCTCGAACCAACTGGATCACAGCCATAGAGGGATTGTTGCCAGAGATGGATGATAAGAGATGGATTGCGACCAGATGGATTGCGGCCGGAGATGAATCGCAGCCGGAGATGGATCGCAGCCGGAGATGGATCGCAGCCGGAGATGGATCGCAGCCAGAAATGGATCGCGGCCGGTAATGGATTGCAGCTGAAGATGATTAACAAGAGAGGGATCCCGTCAGGAAATGAATAGCAGCATAATATGGATCGCAATCGGATATGGATGGATGACTGGGGGTAGATGACAGGAGATGGATTTTACGAGATGGATCACAGAAGACGAATGACAATCAATCTCATTCCCTTTGATGAAGATATTGTGGACATGCGAAGTTATACCCTAATCGAGATTACTTACTTGAATTTCATGCTCCGTAGTTACAATCGAGTGTGGATTTGCAGACATACAATGTACCAGCAGCATGGCTCCACCAAGTACGATACCGAGCACTACTCCAGGCACTACTCAGAGCACGATTGAGAGTTACCGAACCAAGCAGCTCCATGCCCGAGTTACAATTCCAAATACAATCCCAAATCAGATCCCAGGTCACACAGCTACAATGCCGATACCACACATCATGAAGCTCTACAAGATTAGTCTTTGGCGGCACAACGATCTTTGAAGATGGGGATGACAGTGCCTGATTTGCAACAACCCTTACCGCAAACAATTACGCTACTGGAAGTGCAGAAACGAAGAACTGTGAAACACATTTACCAATAGAGAAGGCTAGCAGTGGCAAGTGCACATGGAGAAGAAGCAACAATTGTACTCTGAGAACGGTGAAAAGGGCACCTAGCGAAGTGATGGCAAACACACTTGCCAATGAATCAAGAAGCCACATGCACATGTTACAAGCTCGAATGAGATCCTGACTCAGTCTTGACAATCCTGAGATACACAGCTGCTACTGGAAATCAACTTCAAAATCAAGCGTAACCAACCTAGGTGGCACCCGAAGAAGCCGTAATGGATAGGTCGTAGGTAGAGCTACAACATACAAAACGGGGATGACCATACCCGAATCACAACCAATCCTACCGCAAGCAATCAGCATACCAGAAGTGCTGGGAGAAAGCACCTTGGAGCGCACATACTGGCAAAGAATCACAGCAGGAGATTTGTCAATAAGCAAAACAATGATATGGTTACCCAGACAAGTGATAGCCAGTACACCTGGAGAAAGAGTAGAAAGCATACCCGGAGGAAACTTGGTGAGCGCACCAAGCAATTGGAGATAATAAGCGCACCAAGCACAGGGCGGATGTCAAGTGTACCTACAAGTACACCAACCAGCAGGAGGATAATCAGTGCAACTGCAAAAGCACCGGAGAGATGATGAGAAGATCAACTGAACGTGACATATGCCGAGTGAGTGCAATTATGTCTACCAAAGCATTTATGAACCTGACCAAAAATAAGCTCTGGATGTACCAATTTGTCTACCGAATGGCATCACGAAAGACAGTCACTGAATGGCATCATGAGAGACAGTTGAGATAACTACCAAGAGATGATGACTGAGCATAGCGACCAAGATCATGGCTGAATGACTACAAATGGGGACTGAATAAGAAGATTATCGGAAGCCTTCTACCGAAGGAACCGACTGGAATGTTTACCAAACAGCTTACCGAAATGAATGCCAAACGACCATACTGGAGGCCTATAAGCCTGCTTGGCCGATGCTGAAGGAGTATGAATATACCTACTGACGGTCACCTTTTGAGAGCAACCGGCTGCAAGAAATGATGTCAGATATTGATGCTGGCCTACCAAGATATGCACAAGGGCTCGGGAGAGCGCAAACCTGCCTGAAGATACATGGTATGAATGGCCATTTGATGAAAACCTAACGAGATCGATACGAATTCATATATGATTGACCAGCACAGACGGCTATGATACCGAGAGCCAAAGCAGCTTTCAACGCAGCAACAATAAAGACTGATGGACTGGGCCTGCGAAGATGTTCAGGAGGAATTGGAAAAGCTCGAGTGCTAGCACACATGGTTTTATGGTGAGTATGACCGGTTACTGGGATGCTGACAAGTTAGATGTACCAATGCAATTGCCGATGGCAATGGCAACAGCAAGTGCGATGTTCATGATGAGCAGCGAGCGGAAGCCAACATCGTTGCCACCGAGTCAAGACGAGACTCATGCTATGATTGGGGATTTCACCGAGATTGCTGTGTCCAATTCCAAAAATGACCTACACTTGGGACAAGTTACGAGTGCAAGATTAGATCGTCGGATGCCGGACATTCCGGACCTGGAGATATGAAGGATGGTGTCACTTTGGATGTTCCTTCTTTCTCTCTTCTCTTTGGTTTACTTCTTTACTTTATTACCTCTTGGGATCTTGGTCCAGTATAAATGGCATCAGCACAGGTTTTTACCACCTCCAGAGACAAGTCAAGTGGAGGTAGAGTGTCCCCATGCACCGGATGCGCCTAATGGCTACCATATGGTACTTATCAGCTGTAGGACTTATCAGTTCATACGTTTGCGTACGTTGAATGGTTATATGATTGTTTTCTTTCCTGTCTACTCTTGTACAGATTTATACAGTCCAGGAGGTATGCATCTAAAGTGGGGGATAATGTAATGGCACGGCTGCACATTACGTGTCCAGGGCTGGGTAACAACAGCTTTATATAGTCGGCTCACCATCAGCCTTAGATCTCTAGTGATAATCTTGCCTTTATACTACTCTACAATATTGACATCCACATTTGCAATCATATCTACTAATATACCTTTCTACGAGGCCATACACAGGTGAATGCCTTTACTGAGGGTAGGAACCAGAACCAAGACTCTAGTCCGGATTACAAACTACCAGGAAACCAAATTTGACCGAAAACATGTTGTTTTTCGGAGGATTGGAACCAGACTGCAGTTCCATATGGCAGTTCCCACAATTTTGACTACAATTGTGTCTTTGAATTTGAATTGTATCACTACATGGTATGTATGTAAAAGATGTAGTTTTAAAAGCTTTTTCACGCCCTGAACTTCAATTTGCAATCCAATGAATATTAATTTAGTTGCTATTCAATAATATTCACGATCAGACCCAAATCGCAGGCTGTCAACAGCGACTTAACAAATTTTGCTCAGATTTAGATTCAGAGACCCGCAGGTGAAAGAACTTCTAAAACTGAATAATTAAAGTATAGATTATATCATGATACAATTAGAACTCTAACACTTAACTGGAGCAAACAAGCTAAGGTTGCATGGATTGGATTTTCAGGTTGAAACCAGTCTAAAAGCAACAGTTCTGGTTTTTCCTATGGTAAAATAAGTTGCAATGGTTTAGTTCCGGTTTCAATCCTAACCTGGAATGATTCCTAACACTAATCTATATAAGATCATATTTAGCTTAATTGAGTCACTTTATTCAACATTCCATATCTAGTTTTGTCTAACTTACTTTGAATTCTATCTAAACTCTTTTTCCCTGATTTTAAACTTTACTTTCTCTGTAAATTTAAAACAAATATGCAGTATTGAGATTTTCTCTGGACTAATCTATAAACCCTTATATAGAGTAATGTCATCTGTTTCTCACACCTTCTTTACCCCTACCATACTGTTTCCTTTTTATTACTTTTACTTCCATCTTAGTATATATACACATTGAGTGTCTGATTGGAAACCACTTTCACCATACTTTTTTTCACAATCTCAATTTGGATCAGAACTCACCATTTCGGTTAGTGTAAAATCACGTGAGATCAAGGGCCGGGGTACGAGGCCAGCTTAAATCGGCGATGGGGATCGTCAGGGATGCCTGGTGATGTCAAAGATCGTCTCTCTGGGTTAGTCTCAACCTTAAGTGTAGAACTCTCCTCAGAGGGGACCAAAAGGAAAGTTCAGAATCGCTTCACTTCACTCCATTAGCTAGTCCTTTCTGTCCGTCTCCATACAACTGTTTCTCAGGTGCTGTTACTGGTTCTACGACGAAATGAAGGACTACGCAAGTGCGACAGAAATGTTACTCGACAGGAACGGAACGAACATATCATGCGACGATCCAGGGCTCAGCCTCATCGTGCATATTTTGCTGTGAGCTGAACTGCTTACTCTACTCAACAGCTTCGCAGTTTAGCGACATCTTGTAACCGACTTCCCACATCATCTCCGACCAGACGCGTGCGTACCAATCAACCTTATAAACAAATTGAATTATTTCGGGTCGTTGAGTATCCTGCGCGCTTGTCGGGCTCAAGGATAGCTCAGCAACCGCGCCATTTCGGTAACGGGACAGAAGTCATCCTGGTGGTTACGAAGGACGATATGGAATCAGATGAGGAATGGACGGTTACGACTAGCAGTCTTGCACTTCAGGGAGATCGTGTTGGTGAGGAAATGCTGGTACGTATTGTCTTGTCGATTCATTGTTTGCGATATGGAATAAGTTGAGAGTGCTTACTTATCTGTCACATTTCAGCGACACAACGTTCTCACCAATCGCCGCTCCACTCGCGCGGACTTGAGTGCGTTCCGGTTCCCTCCGTCTCCACCACCACCAACCTCCACAGGTCGATTACAAAATCGCCGTCATGCGCATCATCCCTCAATGCCATCTCCACACCTCCATGGGTGGCTACCGAGTGATTTCTCAAACACGGAAGAAACGACACCACGTTCATCTCTCGAGTTCTCTGAGTTGAGGCAACAACTAGACCAGCTAGAGGCCCCTGTACCGCCTGGCGAAAGCACATATAAATCCTTTGCGGAGTGCAATGTGTTATTTATGGTGAATGGCGGGTCTCCCCTTCACCGCGGTTTCAAGAACTTCGCACATCAATTACTCCTTAACCGCAGATCTCCTGCAACACCAGAGGTCACTCGGATGATTTTCTGGAACGAAACCTTTAAGCAATATATTGTGCAGGAGATAACAGTTGCTGACGGCGATCTCACACTCTGCGTTGCCGATGTTGGTTCTGTTCGTGACTTCCCGCGTCTACTGTCAGTTCAACGAGAAGCAGACTTGATAATCATTTTCACGACCAGAAGCTCTGCGGCCTTATCACAACGGTCGCTATTGGGACTAGAAAGGTTTACGTCAGACGAGCTGCAAACTGTTCCACATATTCTTGTCATGGTCAATGAAAATACAAATAAACCTTCGCCTAGGGATGCTTTCGCTGCTGCACATCATTTCACTAATTTAGAACATGTTGCTGTCCTGTATCAATCTACGTCCGGACGTGACTCCCTTGGACCATGCCAGATCATTCATATCGACGGGTGTCTTCAGACCCTGCGACCTCGTGGCAAGTTCAATGGGAGGAGTATCAATAGTCTCGTCGAATGGCGAGATCTCCCGGAGCTGGACCCGGCTGCTGCTTTGGAGCGCCTAGTACTGACACGCAGCCCTACCGCCTCCACACAGATTGCGAGCGCGTCGCGAAGTCTAATGGCAGATGTGTCCACTGAACGGGCTCGTGAGCGTGGGCGTATTCCGTGGGAATTGCAAGCTTTGAGAGTTCCCCAGGTAGAATCGGTCACTGCCGACTCACGCGCTGCAAATCGGGTCCGCCGTATTTCTCAACTTCTAACTTCGCCCACAAGAGACCATACTGCGCTATCGAGATTACAGCTTGAGCTTCGAACCGAGCACAGGCGGAATAGCAGACAGCTTCACGATTCACCAGAATACCGCCCCCCACAATCCATAAGACCACAAAGTAACATCAATAATGCACCCCCGACCTCTGTACCGGAGGAACCTATGTTCCATGCCAATGACAGCTTCCGAGGTGAATGCCAACTATGTTGCGAAGAAGACTCGCAACTCGTCTTTCTCCTTAAACAGTCCGTCGATTCCCAACCGGTGTACAACTCCACCATCCCATGGCCTTTCGCACTCGGTGCCCTTCCCGAAAATGACATCATCTCTGCCTTTATGTGCTGCGACAACTGCTCGTTCTACGTCATTGAGCAAGGGAATACTCCGATCCGGGAGAAAGCGACGGGGGCATTTTCGCTCATCCCATACACCTCCAATGTTGAGCGCTGGGCCGATGATCTCCGCAAGGGGTTTGGTCATTACGGTAACTTCTCGCGGCAGCTGCTTCCGCTGGTTTTCCTTGGTGTTGTGGAAGAAACTCTTGCAGCAAAGAGTTGGGCGCGACTGGATGGTTCGGAAGAGAACGAGCAACGCCACAACGCACTATTGTGGACAAAAAACAAAATCTTGACTCAAGTACACATTAACGGGGATGGTCACGAAGGGTTTGTGGGGGAATGGATCCAGAAAGTAGTCGCAGAACCCAAAAGGGACCAGGACAGTATGGTATGGCAATATCCAATACTGGGATTTAGGCTCATGCTGCAGCTCACGGAAATGCCGGTTGAGACTCGGGCTAAGGTGTTATGGAAGAGACTGTTGATCGAGATCACGCGACGTATGAGGGGAACATTGGAAAGCAAGGGCTTTGAGCTAGTCACAGCAATCGTATTAGGGATTAATGAGATGCTGGTGGGAGATGAAATAAAGGAAGATGAATGGCTGATTTATATGATTACTGAAGGAGTGCTGCCAGAAGAGGTGGGGAATGCGTTGCGCCCCATGGAGGAGGAAATGGCATGGATACGCAGGCATACTAGATATGCGATGGTGATGTGGCTGAGCTGGATGCCCGGGTTGTCGGGGCTAATGGGGGCCACGGGGGAAGTGGTGGAGGCCTTGGTGGAGGAGAAATGTGGTGATATTGTGGTGATGGCACCAGAGGAGGTGGACAAAGGGTGGTGTGCAAACTTGTAGAAATTTTGGACAGGCAGGTTGTATCTTGCCCAGGATATTTAGGGTACCTTAGATAAGATAGTAATTGCAGAGAACTCCTACGAGACTTGTACCTTGAACTTGTTAATTAACACAAGTAAAATGGCATGTTGGAATGTCGAGGGAACCATGTACTTGTCTGTTGACAATAGTACGGAGAGAAGAGTAAATATCTTGCCTGATAGAATTGGATCTCTTGTGCATTATCATCAAGCCTTTGCTTGTATTCATTAGTATCGGTGACATGTGATTCCATGGAAACACTGCTGAGTGATTGATGATGACATTCAGTCACTCAATCTCACCCGACCTGATAATCTTGGACCATCGGCAAAAGTGCAAATCGACGATAGGCTGAGCTACGCGCAGCTCATAGCAAGCTTCCCGTGGACCCCTGTGCGACGCGCAGCCTATAGTCATCCATAGTCGGTCTATACACATCTGTGCATGAGCCAATGGAAGCATGTATGGCTGGTGGGTCTATGAGTAGACTACCATCGGACTGATCTTGTCCTGCATGTACCTGCAGGCACTGTGCATAGGTAGAACAGATATTTGGATATCCAGTGAACACACAGAGCCCTCAATGTTCCAATATGACTATGTGTATTCAGCTGCAATGTGTATAAGAAATACTGCAGTGTCAATAGATAGAGGGTGGTTATTCTACAATTGCAGAATGAATGCACAGTAACTCTAAGTCAAGTCCACACTAAATCAGGAGGGTTAGATTATGCTGCTGGAAGATGAAGGGATATTTTGCAATAGTACAATGGATGTGCAGCAACTACAAGTCAAGTCTATACTAAAGCAGTAATTATTCCAAATGGGCATTAGATGCTGCCATCAGTATATTCACTGAATTTCCACATTAAATATTGCACAACCATCAATGGGGTTTGAATGCAGCTGAAGCACAATGATCATAGTATTGTGGTAGTTGACAAGGGTTATGATACAATTTCCAGTGACGCTGTCATAAACTGGTCATAGAGATATAGTGGTTTACAGAAGTGATGGTATTATCTTCAGTGGAGGTATTGTACAATGTTTGCAGAGTTATAGTAGTCTACGAGAGCTACATCAGTAAAAACTGAATTTTCTTCATTAAATATAGCTAATTTATTGTACTCACAAATGCAAAAGAATGAAATGGAGGTTTTCCTGAATTATAGTATTGCTTAAATGTTCAAGAGTGCTCTTTGAGTTGTCACGGTGCTGTTCTCAAGCATTATAATGAGTGTACTCACTTTTGCCAATGTGACAAAGAAAATGTGAGAAATGGTTTATTCTTCCTATGGCAATATCATAACTCATCGGTCCGCATATTCCTTCAATGTTCAATATGATTTGTCCCTGCGATGATGATAGTACCCACTCTATATCTTTGATAAAACATGTAGTTCTTGTTTTTAAACACCCTGATGGCTTAATTTGACCAATCAACGTTACTATGCAGAAGTGATTGACACCATCAGCAAAATGTAATTTGGTCTGGAAGCGACACCCAATCTTTCCGGACACTTTGCGTGACCTCACCAAGGCTTCTTACTGTTTCCAGATGTTCCCAGACCCCCCTGAAGATAAGTAATGTGCTGTCAGACTCTGCAAGAGCATTCTCTAGTGCTCCTGAAAACACCTGCAGTTATGGAGAAGTATTTAGGATGCTACAGGATTTGACTTATGGAATAGTCTAAGTTTGAAGCTCCTGAGACCTTGGTGCAGAGCTGCAGGTGACTGCAAGAGCAGCAGAGATGGCTGTGAAGCTCTGCAGGATACTCCGAGAAAAGCTAAGGCCACCACATTGCTCTGTGTGAGACTTGGTGTTGTATTCTCGCAGTAGTGGTTCTTACATAACCGCAAGCCATTTCGTCTTATCATATTCATAGTTGTTATAGTCATAAGATTTGCTACGTCATAATATGGCATGTATTGATCAAGTCTCTCTATATAAAAACATACAGTCAATCTGGCCGCAGATGGTACTCAAACAGATTTGGAGTTGCATCTGAGTTGTGCAAGCTTGTGTATGATCAAGGTCTCATGGGATGCAATAGTTAAGAATATTCTTAAAGTCAATGGTAGAGTTCAAAAAATAATTGAAACTATTGAAATCTAGAGAACGAATGTGACAGAAACAAGTGCAATAACTTTGCATCAATGACTAAACAAGTTTTGGAGATATTGTAACAACTTGATCACATCATTGATTGCTTCAAAGCTTGGTGGAAGATTGCAAATAAGTTGCTCGGATCATTGGTGGAGAAATTGGAAACGGATCGGTATGTGGGGTCCATTTTCGTAAACAAATATCACTTTTTGCTGATGTGCCATGGCCGATGTAGGTAATCTTTAATCAATCAACATGCAGCTCAAGTGTAATTTTGTTAGAGATCACTTAACTGGCAATCATAACATCATCGTATAAATATGTGTAATATAATGTTTGTCGTGTAACATCAGTTATATTTTTTATAATAGGTATGAGCCATTACTGCCGGTAAGGGAAAATCCCTAACTATTTGTTGAAGTAATATATTCCGGCTCTTGTATCAGACTTTTTCATGATTACAACCAAAATTAAACTTGTCTTTTCAGTTTGTATGAAATCATATAATGCAAAAAGGCCAAGTTGCAAAACTACATGAGATATATATAAAATAGTTCAAAATATAGCTTCCAGTGGTGGGTATGTGCAATGTGACAAAAATATACCACAAAAATGGAATAGTATAGGAAGGAAATAAAGATGTAACAAAGCCTGAAAACCTTGCTTCATATAAAGTTTTCAGATTAACCTGGTGAAAGTTTCATTACAATGTATTTGAACTAGGTTTATACACAAAAAAGTATTTAAGAGCAAGAAATCAACTGTATATAGGTTAAGAATCAAATTGAATGTACTGTATGGTCTGAAGTGATTGTAAGTGACCAGATTATATTCAGATTACCTTCAGGTTATTGCTACAGTATACCTACATGTAGTGAAAGTTTTAACCAAATATACAGCATTGACTCAGGTTGATGTAACCTGATACCCCCCAAAGCTCAGCTCTTTGAAGGTAATTTGAAATTTTGGTTGAGTGATGTCTCCAGGCCCTTTCACCTCACTTTTGTAATAATCTCAATTTGGGTCAGACTTGCCATTTCGGTTAGTATAAAATCACGTGAGATCAATGGGCCAAATATGAAAGTAGAGTACTTCTCGTTCCCATCCTTCCCAATTTGACATGTTTAATTACCCGCTCATACCTCGCTTAATAGCCAAAGTTGGTAGTTACCGAGGCCCACCAAGAACTCAGGGCGGAGGGTTACACTGCCTGCTAACAACTACAGCGAGACAATTCCGTGTCTGAACGTACCAACAATGAACCCAACATTACAGGAAGTCGCGATTGCTGCGACTGCATTCAAGCTCTTGCTTTTTCCCGCTTAGTCTCTCGTCCCGCCATAGTAGTTATGAATGGATATACGCTAACCTCCTAACTTCCAGCAAGTCTACAGATTTCGAGGTTCACCGCAACTGGCTCGCCATTACCTACTCCCTCCCAGTGAAGAAATGGTACTACGAAACGACGTCCGACTGGACACTCGATTATCCTCCCTTCTTCGCCTTATTTGAATGGCTTCTTAGTCAACTAGCCCAGTTCTTTGATCCGCATATGTTGGAGGTCGATCACCTAGGTTATTCAAGCACTCAAACGGTGTTGTTCCATCGTCTATCGGTAATCTCTAGTGAACTGATACTTATCTATGCTCTGCACAAGTTTGTAACTCCACTTGTTTGTAATTAGTGGGTGATATTAACCAATATTATCAGACTAGTTGCTTGTGTGCCCGAAACTTCGAAGTGTGCAGCGCATTCTGTTGCTCTATCATTACTGCTTTCTCCAGGATTATTGATAATCGATCACATTCACTTCCAATACAACGGGTTCATGTATGGGCTTATACTGCTATCTATACTCCTTGCACGCTCGCCCCCGACTCATCTATTGTCTGCAATGCTATTTGCATCAGTTTTGTGCATTAAACATATTTATCTCTACCTCGCTCCGGCATACTTCGTATATTTCCTTCGGAACTATTGCATGGGTCCCAATCTCTCCTCACGTCATCTGATTCGTCATATTCGTTTCAAAAATTGCTTCAAGCTTAGTGCAGCGGTCTTGACTATCTTTGGCGCTTCGTTCGGTCCGTTTGCCTACTGGGGTCAATTACCGCAGCTTGGAGCAAGACTCTTCCCATTTTCCCGTGGCCTATGCCATGCATATTGGGCACCGAATGTTTGGGCATTGTACTCCTTGGTCGATCGAACGCTGATCTTTTTTGCACCACGACTTGGGTTTCACGTTCAAACTGCAGCCATTAATAGTGTTACGCGAGGACTAATCGGCGACACCGCCTTCGCGGTGCTCCCTGAGATTTCCCCACGGTTGACATTTCTTCTTACAGTGATTTTTCAACTCCTACCGTTGATGAAGCTATTTGCTCGTCCCTCGTTCGAAAATTTTATAGGTGCTGTGACCTTTTGCGCATACGCTTCATTTTTGTTTGGCTGGCATGTTCATGAAAAGGCGATACTTCTGGTGATATTTCCCTTCAGGTTTGTATCGCCCGTTTTCGACCTTGATTATCGATTGTCGTACCTGACGAACTGTGCCAATAGTCTCCTTGCACTGAAAGATTATCGGCACTTCGCAACATTCTGCCCGCTTGTCGTCGCCGGTCACTTCTCCCTCTTTCCACTTCTCTTCACAGCTCCAGAACTCCCAATCAAAATTGTATACACATCAATGTGGCTTGTCGTGTTTCTCGTCACATTTGAGAAGCTGGTGACAGTATCATCCACTGGACCAGGATGGTTCCTAAGTTGGGCTTCGACCTTCTTTATCATGCTCTCGATTCCGTTAATTACGTATACGAGCTTTATCCATGGCATTTTCTTTCGAGACAAGTATGAGTTTCTACCGTTACTATTGATAAGCAGTTATTCCGCGGTGGGAATCGTAGCAAGCTGGATAGGATTTTTTTGGTTATATTTTGTATAGTACGGTGTGGTGTCGGAGAGTGCTAGGAGTCCCCTTCAGCGTATTAGTTGTCGTCTCGCGTTTGACGAAAGGTATCAAAGGTGTTGAAATGGGTTATTATGCTATAGCCATGTAATACAATTAATCAAACATGTTGTAGACTTATCAGTTTGCAACAAAGCATACTGCTAACTCGGTGGGATACTATGGTGAGTGCATTGGCCAGTCAAAAAGTGTTACGTTTAGTGCCGATCGACGAGTGGCCAGAAGTTTTCTCGAATCACCATTTCGCGGCCTTGCGTGTCTTCACAACCTCAAGAAAGAGTTGCTCAAATTTATATTAAGCTAGAATACATAAATGAGAAAACGCTACTAAATTTACGGAGTATTCAACCACGTTGAAATCCTTGTATACCACCCTTGTGCCTCCAGCACAATAGCAATAAAACGCAGCATGGACTTCCACTACTTTTCCAAGTACTTCGAGTTAATTTTCTGTTGCTAGATGATAGGGAGGTCTGCTGCCAGTAGTCTGTCGTACGCTTGGATACATGGTGACTAAGTGGTAAGCATTTCACAAACTAATTTGGTCAAATGTAGATAAACTCCTGGAGCAGTTAATTGATTCGGGGTCTCTCGCCTCCTCGAACCTCAGGGTAACACTGTATGACTTATCGACCGGCCCCTGCAAAAAATGGACACGCTCGCTTCGCTCTCCCTTTAGCTCTAGAGTGTGAATGAGCAAGCTGGTTAGGCACAAAAGTCTTCGCACAAAAGTCTTCGCACAAAAGCAGGAGACAAAAAGCCAATATAAAACCAGGAAGAAGAGGGAATGGGGGTCATATGGTGGAAATCTCATAATATAGTAATATAACGTATACGTGAAGGTAACCTGTCAAGAGGTACTACCGGGACACCGTTCGAGTGCCCGTGTAACAGTCATTTCCATGCTTTATTTACCCCGCTCCAGAAGGAAATTTGCCTCGATAACTGCACAAACTCATCATGGGCCACGCAAAGGTACGACAAGCAAAGAAGTATGCCAAAGATGGCAAATATGTCGTGCTTTAGAGAAACGAGAGAAATTTGAAACTTTATTTCCAGAACTCATAGTGAAGTTTGCAGTGCCAATATCTACCTAGTACGACAGGACTAAGTGTGTAGTTTCTCATTTGCAAGTTCACAAAAAGGAGCAGAAGATCCCACCAGCGGCCGAAATAGCTCTGATTGCATGGGGGCATTAACTGGATACAGGGAACATTACTTTTAAAGTAATTGCAAAGATACTTGCACAAAAGTGTACAGTGGAAGAGGATAATTTCAACTTAGCAATTCTTGGAAAGAATTGTATCTTGCAATTTCTAGATTGTCTTCTGATATTATGAAAAAGTATAGTGGTCAACTTGATTATCAGCATTTATATGTTATTTACCTTTATCATTACTACTAAAAAGTGCAACAACCAATATCAAAGTAAGATGTGAAATTACAGAATGTATATAATATACATGAAACATCAGCAAAATATAATTCAGTCTGGGCGGAAAGGCTCCGTCAGATTGGACGCGGTCCGTCAGAGCCGCCAGAGACATCCCAGTGGCAACTTACTCTGCGCCCGGCGTCAATACCCCGGATCTCATTGCATATCACCCTCCCATTGCAGTTTCACCATTTCTTCTCGCTCTGTTGGTCTCCTATTTGAAACGAACACTCTGGCGTTGAAGGCGAACTGTGGCCATATGTCGGAATGGGTTCATTGGGGACAAGCTTCCATCGGAATTGCAATGCGATGGGTGACGCTGCCAAAACCTCTCCTCATGATCCTTCTACCTGTGTGCAAAATGCAATTCACTCTTTACTAATTATACACATCATTCCAAGTCGCCGCATCTATGTGGCTATTGACAATCCATCGCTCGTTCCGTCCGTCTCCTGTCTTACTACTAGTAGCTATCTCTAGAATTACGTGCTTACAGCCAACGATGTTTCCCACGTTGAGAACTTGCAAACCAAATGCTGCCGGGGCTTTTCTCACTTTTACAAATTTCGAGACGAGATCCAAGTTACCAGAGTTTTGAGGTATTGGGGTGAGCGCCAGGGCTAACCAGTACTCAACAAAAACTCCTTCCTCGTTCAGGAGCTTGATTTTGAATAGTCATTGCAGTTGCCACGGGAGACAACCATTCAGCGCACCATAACATCTCCCTGGGCATTGCTTTACCCACACCCAGCCGTTTGGTCGGTCCCCTCTGCGCCAGCTCTGGCTTCCTGTGCATCGACAAATCTGAGATATGGGTTTACCATCTAAACCCTCAACTTGAACCTTAATACCATGGTAAATACAGAGCTCCATTTGTGTGCAGTTGTTCATCCGATATATATGTCTTGTTACGACTCTTATGCTTGAGAAACTCCCGCGTGCCATTGAATATTGTCATGTGGTGCGTTGCGTCTTGGGTGTTGTCGAGTAATGCCCTGAAGTCTTTGATCATAGCGTCAGGATGCTTTCCATCACGGCAGTTTTGGGGTCCCATGCATTCAGGCTTCGAATATGACTGGGAGCTGAGGGGGTCAACCAGAGCAGTACCAGAAGGGAGGACTTTGCATGTGGTAGTGCTATTCTCTCGACGTTGAGCGAGGGCTTCGAGATTGAGCTCTCTGAATCCAAAGCAGAAAATGCGACGCTGAAAGGTGATTACCAGGGGCAGGTTGTTGACATTGTGATTGGAGGCGTTCCAACCGTCCTTGAGAGTTGTTTTATGTGCTTCTTCATGTCTCTCGGCAGAATACTGTTGCAAGGCTCCATATCAACGAATCTGTTCAGCCCAATGAAACATCAAGGGGATCTTTCAAAAGTTGAAGTCGGCATCTAACTCCTTGGAAACAGCTGTATCGTGGCTGATAAAATCCCGCTAGGCATTCATTTCGCGCTACTTCTCGGACGGCATCCAAGTTTCAGCATATGTTTCCTCGTCTACCTTTCGCTTCTTCACGAGCTCCATTCTCAGGTCAATGGGTTTGGCCTTCGCCTTTCTGCCAGCTCACCTGAGTAAGAAAACATCTTTGAAGATGTGAAAACGACACAAGGTGTCTTCCATGTAGCTCAATGTTGCATCATCGTGAGATTTATATTGAGTATACATATAGAATTCTAACAATGCCCATGTACACTCAATTGCGCGATTGAATATGGGATGCTGAGCGGGGCTTTCTTCTCGTAGAGACTGGGTTACAACTCCAGGCAGCTACCGGCTCATTTCCTTCATCTCATTCCCATTCCATTGAGAAACTTCCTCATATGACTTAGTTTTTCGTGTGAGGTGGTGGTAAGCAGGCTCGGATAACCATATGACATTGTACTTGTCAAGCCATTCGTGCGTCTTCATGAAGTGGAAAATCCACTTCTGGAGGTTATCAAGCATGGCAATCTGCATTGTATGGAGGAGGTCGGGCTTTGGGCGGTTGCTCACGATACAGGGAATATGTCCAAACATGTTGAATCCTCAGTGAACATGGCGCGACAAGAGATCGGTGTCGGCTGCCTTGCTGTTGGCATCTCTGAGCGTTCGATATAGGTTGTGACCCCGCGGGGGGTGTTGCTTGGCCGGAGGGACATAATCTCCAAGTTCGTTCTTTGGACAGTCGCACCAAAAACAGACATGTCGCTCGAGATAATGTAGGTCGCTATACTCAGGGCAATCTGGAAGCCATGCTGCTAAAACCGGTTTGCAACGCCTCAAGTTGCCATCTGCACAGAGAACGTTGTAATACCCGCTCTCGGCGCTGGGATTATACTCAAAGGTGAGAGGCTGGAGTACCCCCTGGAGTGCCTCGTTCAGCACCTCTCGGTTTTCCTGCCGCTGCTCATCCAGCCGCATCGGAGGAATATTGCGGTTCTTGATCGGAATCAGCAGGAGAGTGACCATTACGACGCTTTGCGTTGAGGGTATCTGGCAGAGCGTCAAAGATAGCTTGCCAAATGTCATATATATAGGCCACTCTTTTTTGTCACCAGCAAAATTTGAGCGATGCGTTCCATCAGACATGAAGATCAAGGGACCCAGTGTATCCCCCACTCTGAGCGTTGAGTAAATGTTGGTTAGCACGTCATCATGCTCAGGTATCTCTCCTTACCTGTATCTCCAACCACCAGTCCGTAGTGTGAATTTCAGTATAAAGATTTTTCGGTGGCGTATCGCTGTCAGAGCAACGCTGAAGGGCGTAAAGAAGATGCTCGGCATACGCTGGCTGCCACATCAACCATCTCATGCTTTTGATGATGTCTCGACAGCAGTATTTGATAGGGCTTGGGTGATTGTCATTTCATTTCATATTCTCGAGAGTGTGTAGATTCCACTCCCTGAGAGGCAGATCATCTGGCATGCTAGCCACGAGCTTCTGGACACCATCCCCGTTTATGAAGCTTGGGAAATGCAGCATGGTGTTTTCTTCCTTTAGCACATTGTCATAGTACGTCTTCATACCCTTCTTCTTGATCCCACACTGGATATATTTGTACTCTTCAAGCGTGGCAAACGGATAGTAGGAATTATTTTGTAGGTTCGTCTCAAGGAAACCCTGAGCGTCGCGTTTCCATGGGACAGCAATGTAATCACTCAGCGGAGCACCGGCGCCGGGGTATGTCTCCATCTGTGGCAGAGGAGGCAGTGGTGGTTGAGACTCCGAGTCTGTGATGTGTTCAAGGTGTTCAAGGTAGGGAAATGCATCAAAGTCTATCACTGAATCTTTGTTAGAGTTGAATTCACGATGCTGAGAGGGTTCAACGCGTCGGGGCGCACTGCGAACAGTTAGATTCTTCTGGCATGAAACTTGAAGGTGTTCAGGATGGTGTAATTTGATATGTTTAAGTCGCCAGCTGGCTGAGGTGAACTTCTTTCAGCATGAAAATTCGGGGCAACCAAAAGGGGTCTTCTCTGGCATTGTCGATGACATGCAAGGAGTGGAGTATACACTGCAGAAGGGGACGATAGTTGGTGCTGGGCCTGAGCTGTTACGGGGGTGTTTAAGCCACGTTTCAATAAAACATTTATTAACTTAAATACAGCCGCCTATCTAACTTCTTTTTCTTTCCTCGTCTTATCCTAAGACTCAACCTCTTGTCCTTCTACAAGAGCTCCCTCTAAAAACAATCCCCGTTTTCTTCCTGATCGTGATAATGGAACGTATCGATAAGTTCCTTGAAAGGTAACCTGCCCGTCGAAATAAATCTGCAGACGTCGTACGTGATGCCAAGATATTCGGTCGAGTGAAAGACCCACGATTGACCAGAGATATTCCTGGTTTCCTCGTAATAGAGAAACAACTCTCCGAACCGTTGGACGAGATGATCGTGGGCCGTACGTTTCTTTGATTGACTCAAGGTAAACATAAATTTGGAAGTCACTAGTTCGAAGTAGTGAAGAAATTTTGAAGTTTGTGTAGATAGAAATCTTAATAATATTTTAAGGTGTTCTTTGCTGGTAATGTCTGACTGTGGATTGCTGCTAGAGCTTGGTTCGTCTCATTGTCGGGGAGACAATGCGAGTTCTTTATAGTCTTTAGCTGGCTTATGTTTGGCCGCCATTCCTCTGACTGTGACAACGGACTTGCTTGATAGCTTATCTCGGAATACTGTCCCGAGAGCCGCCACGAATTCCCTCAAGGTTATCGTGTGCATGCATGATTGGTTTGAAAGCTTTGCGCTCCTCGTATGAGGCCATCA
>Ga0307514_10000414_pt1 | contig 95330 bp, 95 predicted proteins | sample 16_EM_MG_FD_203088 | JGI IMG/M metagenome (GOLD analysis project Ga0307514, IMG submission 203088) | Populus trichocarpa ectomycorrhiza microbial communities from riparian zone in the Pacific Northwest, United States - 16_EM | ecosystem: Host-associated > Plants > Roots > Unclassified | place... | reverse complement strand
GTAACAAAGGTAAATTCCCCCCCCCCCCCCCCCCCCCCTCCGCATTCACAACATATTGACAACATTGAAGGTCTGGCTCGGCACCTTCGCCGCATTCGTGATATGCTTCATCGTCGGCTGCGGGCTGATCGGCGCCTTCTACGGCCTTCAAAAAAATATGTGGGGAGGTACTGAAGATCTGTACGAAGGGATCTTCTCCGTCCTCGCGGCCGTAATAATAACGCTCATGGGTTTTGCGCTGCTGCGCATCAACAAACTGCAAGAAAAATGGCGGGGCAAAATTGCCGAGGCAATGGCGACAAAGCCGATGATGGGAGGTGGCCCGTTCAAGAACTGTGCAAGGAAATATGCGATGTTTATTCTGCCGTTTATCACCGTGCTCAGAGAGGGGGTGGAGGCGGTTGTTTTTGTTGGAGGCGTGAGCTTGAACGAGCCTGCGTCTGCATTTCCGTTGCCGGCGATTACGGGGTTGCTGGCGGGTGCGCTCGTCGGCTGGCTCGTCTATAAGGGCGGGAATAAGACGGCGCTGCGATGGTTCTTGATCGGCAGCACCTGTGTACTGTATCTTGTCGCCTCGGGACTGCTGAGCAAGGCAGCGTGGTCGTTCGATATGTACCAGGTAAGTGTGCGAGCATTGTTTTGGGGCACGATTTCTGACTAGGTGATAGTTTGCGCAGCTTGTTGGCGGTGATGTGGCGGAGACAGGTGCTGGACCGGGAAGCTACAATATCCACAAGTCTGTGTGGCACGTCAATTGCTGCTCCCCAAAGGTTAGCGGGGGTGCTGGGTGGGGTGTTTTCAACTCTGGTAGGTTGCATACTATACGCCGACCGTTTGCAATTGCTGATAGGGGCAGTGTTGGGATGGCAGAATAGCGCGACGTACAGCTCGGTTATCACGTATAATGTGTATTGGATTGTGGTGATTGGGTGGTTGATGGTTATGAGGTTCCAGGAGACGCATGAGAGGTATCCGTTGATGAAGGCGAAGACTGCTACTGTTGGTTCGAGGGCTGCATCAGAGGAACCGGTGGAAGAGGCGAGACAGAAGCATGCCGCGGAGCCTGATGTTGCGGAGGTTAAGGAGTAGGTGGATGTGTACTTAGTACGTAGTAGGGAACGATAATTGTGATAATTGAAGCCAATAGTCATAGAGTGTGAGGCCATCCACGGGAGTCGTTCTTGTTTCAAAGTAGTGCTACGAGTGGCAGAAGGTGATGTTCACGCCCCGCATGTGTTCGGAAAACCTTCTCACCACATGTGCACAGTTCACCTCCAGCAACAACAAAGAACGATAATCCGTCCCCACCCACCACACTTCACATACACAATTGAAACCTCTCGTCTATCACCGAACCCATTTTCAACACTCACCACCGACAAAATGCAATCCGACCGACGGAAAAACATTACTTGACAACAACCCGCCACTTTGTTTGTAATCATATTGCATTCGGCCATGGCATATACCTAACACATTTCCTCCCCGCTTCTTTCGTAACACAAGGAAACAAAAGCAAAGTCGCAAGTCCTCTTCTCCCTAAACAAACGAAATCCGCCAAAAAACAACTTTTACACCCCCCCATCACTCAACTCCTCATGATCTGAGTTCTCCACCTCCTCCGCCACTCTGCTAACTCTGCCAACATCTGTATGGAAAAGCAAATCCAACAAAGCCTGAGAACATTTTTCTTCTGTGAAAACAAGAGACATCAGTAACTGAATCTTTGGCTTTTTCATCACTTTTTCAATACCCTCATACTCATCTTCCCCCTCTTGCCCATTGATCCATAACCTTTTTTGTTCTCGTTTCCATCTCTTACACTACTTGAACAAGTGGTCCCTAGTCTGATATTCATGTCCACACCACCAACATTTCATATCTTTTCTTTTTCCAATCCGCTTTAGATACTGCACCATCAGTCCATGTCCGGACTTCAACTGGTAGAATCTTGCTGCAATCGATTTCCAAGCCTTCATCACTGCACCATTCCCTCCTCTTTTCACTAAATCATACTGATAACTGTGCTTTGACTTGGCTCCCATCTTTTGTATTATTCCTTTACTCTCCTCCCACTTAAGTTCATCTCCTTTACCCTTCGACTAACATGGGCGAGTGAAATATAATCTAAACTCTTAAGCGGAATTTGCGTCTCGGTATACTGTCCTTGATGCTTATATGCCGCTTTTGTCGCTTGTTGGTCTGCCTGTTCATTCCCTTCAATACCCTTATGTGCTGGTACCCACTGGTACCCCACTGGTATCGCTCTTTTGAGAATGTCGGTTTCCCATCTCATCGTCCGTAATGCTAGGGCCTGTCCTGGTCCTGGTTCGTCCGATTGTATTCTTTTTAACAGCCCGCCACTTGGTGCGGTTGCATAAAGAATGAGGTACTTTAATACCTCTCCCCCTCTTGCTTTACCCCGTCTATCGATGTATAACCGACCTGTTCGCAATAAGACACTTATTGACAGGAGCGACGTAAACTATTTGAATCTATCAAAACTATTATTGCTCCTGTGACCGATGGCTACAAGCTCACCGAAGTGCAAGAAGTCCAAGGCTATGCCAGTAACCAGTCCAAGCCCCGTTTCTAGTCTAGAGTTAGGAGTGACCATCCATGATTGGTATCAGTGCTGAGCAGCAACGTCAAAACTAGTAGAGGTGCTGCAAGCTCCCGGGACGTACGCAAAGCGATCGTCACTGAAACCGGGAGTATCACTCACCGGCTGAACCAAGTCAGGCGACCGGTTCGCCAGCTCGCAGACGCCAAAACTGAAGAGATTACTGCAGAGACGGCACCCCTACAGTTTCTCGTCAACCATCCCCCGCGTCGAGGCTCATTATACTACTACACTCATCGAGAAACTGGTGTCGGATCGTCGTGCGGGCAAAGGTGAATACAGGTAAGTTAGCTCTAATTTATCCTCTTATCACCGCCAATGTGTTTCTACTCCACATTTTTCACCCCTTTGACGATGCTCAGTGGTCATCGCTCTGACTTTCATCTGCCGCCACTGTATTCACTGCTAACCTTCTACTTCGAAATTTCCTAAATTTAACTACGACTCATTCACCTCTGAGCTTATGATCACGATGCCTACGAAACTGCACGATTCGGGAGCTACCTGGCTTAACAATGAGAAGACGAACATGAACCAACTCGGATTCTTGACCTTTGATGACGCCGAAAACATCGAAACAGTTGTAGGCACAAGTCAGATACCTCCTACGATTATTTTCTTTGCTGATAACAGGGTAGCTATACGACGTATGATTGGGGTTTATCGGAATTCGGTTAAACAACCGGACGCAGCACTCCGGCCTGATGGGCCTAGCTTGTTTCCCACTGTAGTCGTTGAGGCGGGTCATTCCGAGAGCCTTCCCCGTCTGCGCTCGGTCTGTATTCTGTGGTTCGTTAGTTCAGAATGTCAAACACAACTAGATCCATTTACTCTCTTTCCATCACCATCACCATAGGCAAGCTACCGTCATACATGAGACCAACGAAATCGTCACAGCTCTGGGCCACCACCGCCACCCCTCCATCTAGCATTCTAACTCGAGTCCGGACGACCTCAAGCATGCATGCCCATAAAATCGACGCGGCAGCATCCCTGTCCAAGTAATCGACACCGCGGAAGATTTCGGCATATCCGCCCCCAATTCGACTAGATTATGATATAACGGAGAAACACCTTTCACGAACACGGCTGGCTTCGCTGCCCATGTTCATGGAGCTGCGATCAATTAACATGGCGCATCGTGCGGTGATCGGGAAGCCACCGAAGAGGACCGCTCTCTCCAACTAGATGCTGCGATCGTACTCGACGAGACCGCGGGACGAACGTTGTTGATTTTTGAGGGTAACCGTTCGGATAAAAGAAGATATGGCTTATAATGATGTGAATCTTCCCCTGGGATGGGAGTCGGGGTTTGGGGGTATCGGGGTTTAAGGGTATTAGTTCTTGTTTTCAGTTTTTGTACAACCCAGTCAGCCGTAATAGAAGATCCGATACTTTTAGACTGGATGGACCGATTACAAACTTCATGCGGAAATCCCTCCATCATGGGCTTTATGTTACTAGCCATCTCCTCTTTTGTGAAGTCGTCGTCATTGGCGTCCAAGGCGCACAATGCCGGGAGAACCGTGCTTTGGTATGAGCAATGCCTATTGCATTCATCAAGTTTGGTGTATGCACCCAGGTCCCACTTGCATTGGGCGCACGTTGCCCATCCGGAGCAGCTACGAGTAACTAGATCTAGAGCAAATACTCAACGAAGCCGGCATGAAGTTCAGAGACAAAAACATCACTTCCGTGGAATTTCTGAGAGCTGCCTTGAAGATAAGCAAGAAAAGACCCCTTACAATCTACATCCCGAACAAGTTCAATCATAACGCGGTACATACTATTGTTGTCTACCTCAACTAGACAAACAAAAAATCAACAACAGGCGCCGGTCTCAAAGCCTAAGGCTATAATAATGGGATCTAGATAACGATTCCCAGTCGAAATTTAGACTCTGAAACAAATATTTCTGCAAACTGGAAGGATTGGACAACAACTTCAGGACTGAGGTGGAGGCAAGGCTTTTGTAAGCTTGGGAGATACTGCTAGCAGAGGTGGTACGCATACAGCCACAACGGAGGTTCAAAGTTAGGAAGTGGAGGACGAAGAAGTTTTAATATTGGCTACGTGGGTGGATTTCCTGTCTTTAACTGTATAATACAACCGAGATTCGTTATCAGAATCTACCACTGTGGGTGAGAAATTGTGAGTCAAATCACATACGATCACTCTATTTACCGGTGGATTAAGGGCAATAAGAATCGATGCATTAACCAGCTATGCCAAAGTAAAGAAACGGAAATACCGAACCAAAACACGGTCATAAAATACATAAAATACACATCAAATCATCATACATATGAAACCCAACCCACATAACTCCCCTACCCCACCCCACCCCCATCAACCCCAAAACTCCCAAAAAATCCAATTCAAACCAAAAAAATCCAAATTACATTACCTATGTCATACTCAATAACGTCAACCCGCCCCCTAGTCCAACAACAACAACCGCAAACACCCACCACCCCTTCCGATCAATCAAGCTCACCACCGCCGGCATCAGCGCCAACACCCACAACACAGACTTTAGCAGGAAGCTCCCCCAGTTGAACATTTTCACCGCGTTATTGCACGCACATGCCGGAGCATCGGATTGCATTAGCGGTGCTAGCAGAATAGCCGCTATTGTTAACCCCTGTAATGAACTTCCGCTCAGGACGGGCGGGGATAAAGGTTTCGCAGTGAGGATGGTGTCAAGTTCTGCGATGGCGGTGGTATCCGGCTCTGGACTAGTGCTGGTGGAGGCGTCGAGCTTTGCCGGAGGAGCGGGGGAAGGGGTGCGCGTGGGTGTTGGCGCCGGCGGTGGAGGTGGGGAGGGGGGGCAGCCGAGCGCCATTAGGTCTGTTTCTTCGTCGAGGAAGGAGGATTCCTCGGGGACGAGAGGGTCATTCTCACGCAGCCAGGTGCGAAAGGATGCAACATCTGTGTCAGTGGCTGGAGGGATGGCGAGGGTGTCTTGGTATGCTTTTACTGCTTGATCTAAATCATCAATTAGCACTCTTTGTTAGGCAAGGAAAAGGGGTGTATGTACTGTATAGACCAATCTTCCACGCTATGGCACCAAGAATCTGCAACCGCTGGTCGCCGAGAATGGTTCCTGCCATTTGCCGCCGGTTCTTAACTTCCGACTCCGACTGGGCGTCGAGGGCATCAAGCATAGAAGAATACTCCGAAATCTCATCTTGCATGTGCAACAAGATGCGATGGTTCAGAGTTGAGAAGCGGCGGTAGACCTGGAGGTTTGGAGACGCGGCTATTGTTTTCGCCAGCAAGGGGTATCCAGTATTGGCGGGGGGATACGATCTCTCTGGCTGCGGCACTGCCCATGGCTCTGATATCTCTGGTTGGGGCGCTGTCCATGGCTCTGGTTCTTCTTCAGAGGAAGACTGCGATTCCGAGGGCGACGATACCGCACTTTCTGATACGGTGACGATCGATTTTGGAACGTGGAGCCTTGGTTTTGGCGGGAGCTGTTGCTTTTTTTCCTCTTGCTGTGGCTGTGGCGGTGGTTGTAGTTGTGGTTGTGGCTGTGGCTGTGGCACCGATTGGGGAAGTTTCGACTTCTCCTTCCTGATCCAGTCCCGATGCTCCTCCCTCAAGCCCCTATTGTCCACATCTTCCACCGTCTCCTCAATCGTTTTCACTGGCGAGTGGGCGCGCTCGCGACTCACAGACCTGGTGGTCCATTCCCCTGCACTACCATCGCTACAGAATCCACCCTCGATATCGCTTTCACTCTCTTCTCCACGGACTTTAATCATCGGACCCTCGTAATACCCCCGATTTGACCCGCCTGCTGCTTCCACAGCTGAGGACTTCCTCCGTCTTCGCCCAGTTCGATTAACGTTGGCCTGGACCGTCTCGACCTTTGGCACGGGCATGAGCTTTGGAGGTGGAGGAGGAGAAGCACCCATGTACTGGAATGAATCACTTCTATGGGTGTATGTGCTTTCAAAATCCATCCTAGGTGGTGGAGGAGGAGGAGGTGGTGGTGGTGGAGGCGGTTGATACGCAACACTGCCAGAGTATGGATCGTTAATCCAATCATATGAGGAGGGGTAGGCCGGCGGGGGCATTGGAGGAAGATAACTATATCCGAGGTGGTCCTGGTAATATGAGTGAGGCGGGTAGGGATTGCTGATACTTGCCCGCCTTGGGATATGATGTGATGTTCCTCTTGGTGTGGGCTGCGTATCTTCCTCGACGGATCCGTAGGGGGGCGCCGCGAAGGACTGCGGTCGTTTGGCGCGCGTACGTGCCGTTGCCGGGAATGATTGGGGTGTTGTCCATGAACCCGTGGATTGGGGCAGAGTATAGTTGGGAGCGTAATCACGCTTGGGTTGAGCCTGGACAAGGGGTGATAATGAATCTTCTGGAGCGACAGAGTCAGTAGGAGAAGAAGATCTCGGTCGCTTTGGAACCGGCCCTGGCTGCTCTGACTGTGGCGGGAGAGTGGGGATGGGGTCTGAGATTCTGGTGGATGGTGCCGGCGATATCCGGGCTGGATGTGGTAGGGGGTCAGAGATCCTAGCTGATGCCGGCGGCGGCGGGTCTGAAATCCTTACTGGCGGTGACCTCTGTCGTGTTTGTGGTTGTTCAGTATTGATGGGGGTTACAACAGGTTTGGGCAGAGCGATTGAAGCTCGACGCACGGTTCCAGTACTGGCATTTGACTGTGCGGAGGACGGGGGTCGTTGTGGTTGTGATTGATGCTGTTGGTAGGCCGGAGGTTGGCTATGACTTTGCTGCACTTGTTCCTCGGGTTCTGGTTTCTTCTTTTCCGCAACTGGTGACGGCGGAAGCGACTGTCTGGCTGTCTTTGATGATGGGATTTGAGGAAGGGGTTTAGGGGCCACCGCAGAGGAAGGTGTTGCGACGGTAGTGGTGTTGGTTGGAGAGGGTGCTTTGCTACGTATTGCAGACTTTTTCTCGTCCGGCGGTGACTGAGGAGGTGTAATTGCTGGTGCATTATCACGTAGTTTCATCTCTGCATAGGCCGGTGGCGGTGGTGTACCCTTGTGGTCGCTGCTAGCGGACTGCGGAGGAGATGGTGGTGCAATCTGGTTCGCGGATGGGGCAGGAACAGGAGGAGTAGAAAGAGGTTGTGATTCTCGCTTTCTCACTTCTGTGTAAGGGTGGGACGATGGTGGAGGAGGAGGAGGCGGATGGTTAGGCTGAGGAGGCGGAGGAGGGGGAATCTCAACAGTAATGGGGCGAAAGCTACTTTGTGGAGTACCTGGGATTCTGACTCCATGCTGGGAGCTGTCGTCTGTAATGGTGACAATTGAAACCCCCGATTTCAAGCCCTCTCTCTTCTTGTCTGGATTAGACAGTCAGTGCCAGCCAATGTCAGCATAATGACCCATCTCGACATACCTGTTCTCGGTCGTTCCCTCTCACTCTTGTTTCGATGGTGTTTCTTTTCCCGTTTCTCTTCCCTCCTCTCTCTTTTCTCCCTCTCCCGCTCGCGCACCTCCTTATTCCTCTGTTCCGTCTCTCGTTCCCTCTCCTCTTTGTTCCTCTGCTCCCTTTCCCGTTCCCTCTGTTCTTTTCTCCTCTCCTTCCTCAACGCCGCTGCCGACGCCTCTTCCACAGTGCCTCCGTTCTCCCAGAACATGTCTCTCGAATGATCACTCGACCTTGAGGTGCCTCCACTGAGACGTCTGGTGCTTCCACTCAAGGCCTCACTGGAAATGGAGTGTTCCCTGCTTCCACTGGTAGTAGATCGTCGTTTAAGCTTAGGTTTGTTCCGGGTGCTGTCCGAGTCTTGTTCATCACCAGAGCCGTTCTCTCCACACAGTGTGTCGTGGGGCGAGGGCGGTGGGCGGCGGGTGTCGAGGAGGTTTTTGTACCGCGTCGCCGTCTGCGTCGCTGCCTGCGACATTGTGTATTCGGACGGTGCACGCGAGTGAGGGTGGTATGCGGACTGTTTGTTGTCGGTGGGGCGGGAATTAGTACATGCGCTAGCGGCGGGAGTGCTAACTGTGCAGCAGAAGGAATCAATGAGAGCTCACCATGACTGCCTCCACTGCAGGAAATATAGAGCCCGTACAAGTGTTCGCTGTGGGTAATATGGATGTGAGTCGTGGAGCAGTCTGGAGGCGAATGGAAACAGAGCAGGGAGCAGAGCAGGCTGGCTAAGATGTCGGGGCTCCTTTAACGTAGTGTTTCCGGTTTGTTGTGGTGCCCCCATAATTGTGCCCATAATTTCCCCTTCGGGCTGGATTATCCTAAAATATAAACAAAGCGAATTCCATGCACACAGCGAGGCGGGAGCCGGAGCCCCAGCGCAGCAAATGATAGGCAGAATAATGCCGTGCCCCACCATCGCCCCCTGAGCGGCGCATTACATTCCTTATCGAAGAACGAGGGACGCAGATCCAAAACAACGACCCCTCCCCCGCGCCCCTCGCGTTGTGCCGCGTACGGACAGCCAATCACCGCGTCCAGCCCCGCCGCGATCAATGCGGGTCTCCACGCAAGAGAGACGGAGACTTGCACTCTACCTGGAGTCAAACACCCTTCGCAGGCGTTTGAGGTCTGCGAATGCATTGCCGCTGGGTGCTGCAGAGGTACCAGAGCTCTGGAAGCTCTCCAGGATTGTGGAGACCCATGTCGCACCATTATTATTAGAAAGTTTCAAGTGTTCTCGTTCCGGGGTTTTCGGAGTGCAGCCCCTGTTCGTGTCACTGACCTCGCCAATGAATGGCGGGGAGCTACCCTAACCCTCTCTGTGGAGGCAAGCTTCCGATGCACAGCTGACATCACTCTGCCGAGGTTGAAAATCCTCTGAGATCGTATCAGAGTCCAACTCGACGAGCCTTGCGTCAACGTTGGATTTAAACTGCTGACGGTGTTGAGTAAACATCTGGATTGAGTTAAATATTCTTTGCGGACCCAAAAAAATACCTGGATTTTGATCAGCAGGACGTGTGTGAAATGCTTCCAGAAGCCAGACCCGACCGAAGGGCCGCATGCATCTTTAAAAAGTCTGTCTATTAATACCGAGTCCGAAACCCGGTATAGCACGTCCATATTTATCAAACCAAGTACTCTATCAATAGCGAACACATTACGTTTACTTTTTCCGCCGGTAATTGCAAGGCAATTGTTTATACATAATATAACTTCCCCCACCTTCTTCATGATCACGCCTCACGAGCCTGCTCCCCGGGCGAGCCCTCTAGCCAGAGACGTAGAGCTGCGAGTTAGGTAGATTGGAGTGTTCGCTCAGAGAGCAGGCTACGTGAACTCTCCCTATACCTGCTTGCTTTTTGGCGGAAGAGATAAATCTTGATACAGAGTGTACTGCATTTGCATTTTATGAGGCTTCAACAAACCCCTGGAAGACGCCGGTTAATGGGCGCAGGTGAGTGGACGCCCCATTCAGCCCAGCTCGCAAGGCCGGATCTTCTCTCGTTAACCGGATTTTTCGGCGAGCTCGCAAGAAGCGAAAGGAAAGTCTGGAATCCGAGAGCAATAAGGCCCTAATTTCAAGTCTTGGCTAAATAGGGTGCGATCGACGCAGCCCCCAAACGTTAAGAAGGCGCGCGTCAATGGCACCGTAACATCCCGGGTACCAACACATGCGATGAAAATCATAGAACACTTCTAGAAACAGCTATATTAACCTTCTCGACTATTACCACTATTATCCCCTGCTGTGGGACCACTATCAAAATAACCCAGCATCAGGGTTGCAACTTGCAACGTCGGTGCGCGAATTTCCATATAATACCTCCCTTCAAGCGCTTTAGGCAACATAATGCCTATGTAAAAAGATATATAGCTGCACATACCTAGTCCACGCAGCACCCTGCGTTTCAATTTGTCCAGCTGATATGACAAGCATCGACAGCCTCCCCAGATGGTGGGGTAAAGCGTCCAGAGCCTGGTCTACAAACCCCCGCATTGACGTATCTGTGCGTGTGCGCAATGTTTCCGCGGCGCTATGGGTGCGAGTCACAATTCAATATGGAGGCAACGCGGGAGTGAAGGAATGGAATGTTGGGGAAGATAAAGGAGCGTGTATGTGATACAACAGCAGGCAAGAAAGCAGCAGGCAAGCAAGCAGCAAGCAAGCACGTCATAAGAGCAATACGTGCGATGGGCATCACCTAGAATGTGTCAACCCTATGCAAGATAGCGGGTTATGTGCTTTGGCATCCCCTGATTGGATTCCTGAAGCTCAAGTACTGCAGTCCGACGTGTATGGAGCGGGTGACCGATGGCGAAAATTTCGACACCGGGCTTCAGGAGTTACACGCTGCGAATGTAACCTCTAGGCAACCCTGCAGAGCGACCATAAATTGTTTGGTCCGAATGCAAAGGTGCCTTTGATGCTACGTATCGCTGCTCCCTCCGTATTCAGGACCATATTGGAGAGGAATTATGGCCTGAGTGATAGATTGTCTTCCAGTAGATGCTGCCGTTTATTTCATGCTACGCAGCGTTGCCGTGCCGCTTCATGAATTTGGTACAATATATAACTGCGGCTATGGCATGGTATACCTCCATAGCTAAAGAAGGCCTCCAGATTCTAGGACTACCAATTGAGGCTCGACTATGGAAACCCACAGAACAATGATTGACGGGTGAGAGACTGTGATCAGACAGAATTTCAAGAGCATGGGAGTTTCAATGAGAGGACTTTTCAGCACCCAATTCACTGAAACGGAGTAATTACGATTTGAAAAAGTCTACTTTATAACTTTGTCTTAGCCACGCTAGATCGTAACCAGTTCCCGGACCATACAGTCCGCCCGCGTAACCACCCCGACAATCGCCTAAAGATTAGAGTCAGAGGCCCTCCTTTTTATCAAGTTTTCTTTAGTAGTAAATAAAACCCTCTATCCAAGCGAATTGTAAATTACATGTAGTGTGGTGTTACAAAATCCGCTGCCCATCCAAAATCTACCCCCTCCAACCACAACCCTCCACCCTCCTACTGCACCATTAACCCACCTATCCCTAGACAGCTAGTGGAAATCAATTGCTTGCATTTTGAGCAGGCCCAGCGAGTCTTCGGTGAGGATTTGGTGTTTTTGTTGGGATCTCCCTGTGATTCCAGCGGCACAGCTAACACCCAAATCAATTTTCCTTTTCAAGATGAACTGGAAAATGCCCATAGCCACAGCTTCGGTCTAGTTGCTTTACAATGGTTAAGGTCATTACTACATAATTGCAGTTACGTTTTTGTTTGTTTTAATCATTCTGCATGCACTCTAACTAGAGTGTGGCAGTACCTAATTCCCCTCCCCCTCCGGATAGCCGGCTAGATGGGGAAGCTCCCCTCCTTCTACCCTTCTTTTCTTCTCCTCTCCTTCCGTTTCCCCTAATTGCAGTTGCGTTGCCATGGAGTTGAGGAATGGGGAGTTGGTTGCCAAGGCCCAAGCGGTCCTGTAAGTCAAAGTTACGATCCAGGGGATACAGTGCAATAGCCCACATCTGTACTCAACATTGAGACCATGTTGGGCATGCTCTCTAATATACACTTGCTCGAATTTGATCACTCTCACATCTTCCCATGCACTACCTCCAATGGTTCATGGTGATGAGGGCTCGCGGAAGAAGGGAAAAGTAAGGCGAAAGCAGAAGCTGGAAAACCGTGCTGAAAGCAAAAGAGAAGCCCAAAAGGCACCGTGCGGAAAATGAAAAAGAGATCGAAACCTTAGTGATGAAGACCCACGCTGGAAGCCAAGCCACAATTGCAAACAGGATCCTAAATGCTGTGCCAAAGAACTGAAAAACTTGTACCGAAAGCGGTCGGAAGGAAAGAAGGAACAAGGAGCCCCACCGAAAGTAGTTGCCGAAACGAATGACAGCTCGTATGGGCCAGCGTCATCCATGGATGGAAAGCTGTTGAATTGTAAGTTGACTCCAATGGGCTCAAAACCATCACCATCGACTAGCAGGTACCACTCTAGTTAGGTAATTTATAAACAAGCAGAGGTTCCGAATCGAGTTTAATACTGCGGCCGAGCCTGGTTTGACTGACTTGTGGACAGCTTCACAGCCATCTGTTACTGTATTCCTAGCTCCGCTCTTCATAAGCAGCAGGACATTCGAGTGAGAATGCTGAGGCCGCAAAAAGTCACACGAGGATAAGTCCAATAATTTTGTATGTAGCATATTGTTACCCGAGCTATCTGTTGTGAAATAGCTGATGGAGTCCCTGGAGCCGAGAGCGTCAAGTCCCTTGGGATTGCCGAGTGCAGCAGATGCGATGGTAGTGGCCAAGATGCCTATGGCGGCACTGGCCTTGATAAAGCTGAAGGTTGCGATGCTAGAGGAGTCGGAGGGAGTCGAGTTCGCGGGCCTGATTAAGAGGTGGAAGGCGATAGTGGAGAAAAGGGATACTTAGTCTGTGCTGGACTCTCGGGTTTGTTTATGATAGCAATAACTGTGTATACAAACATCAGGAGTGCATGGGTTTCTGAGCCTAATATTCCCCTCTAAGAAAGCTTTTGGCAGGTTTGTCTCAGTCCCACATGCTACCTCGTAAGCTCGCTCGACGTAGGGGTGCAATGAGAAAATCTATCAGAGGGGTGTAGGTACTTTGAGATATTGAGAAGATACTTCATACTAAGACTGCAGTGAAGAGCAGAAAACAAAGTAGAAGCAGTATCAAGAGCCAATCACATTCAATCAGCCCGCCTATTTCTATCAAGAGACGCAATCGATCGATAAAGACTCACCATAAAAAATGAGTCCGAGCTGGTTCGAAAGCACCAGCCATAATCGAGCATCAAGTAGAGACAAGTGATAATTTGTGGACGGACGCAGCAGCATGGCGGTTTTAGGAGGGCTCCAAAGAGAACTGGGTACCAGACACGGTTATTATCACGAGCAGCACTTGCTGGTGCCGCCGTTCATTTCCATGGTGTGTGATGGATCATATCACCGACACAGCATTCATAACGTTTGTAATATTAGAGACTGTGGGCCCCGGGCAAATCCAAAATTCCCACTTGAGATTTCTCGTTCTTGGCTGTGTGATGAGCGACACCGCTAAAGACGTGAAGATCACTCTTTTACTCTTTTGATCCTACAAGTTTGTTTACCCATCAAACCAAGTGTGCAGTTTGTAGTGAGAATGACAGGACAGATGGTGCTAAGACCAAGCAGGTAAATCCCCCCTTTCGATACCAGGCGACAACTACCAATCACAGATAGAAGATGTTACTGATTGTATCGCTAGATCGGACGGGCTCTGGCAGCGTGCGGAGGGATCAATTGTGTGACAACAGGTAGATAAGTCCACCTGCACCTCAAGATATCCGCAGGTAACTGTAGATCGATCTGACTTCTTGGGAACACTGCACGACATGGGTTGCACATCAAGAAGCAACGACCTACAGGGGTGATTTTCACCCCAGGAATACAATGAAATCATGTCACTGATGGACCAATTGATACAGTCGTAGCTGACAATACTGGCTATAAAACGGGAGACGGTGGTCGGAAGCATGTACCGACTAGTGTTCTGTAGTCTAGAGATATTTACTATGGATGCAAAACCCATTACATATGAACTGCTGCCCATACCATATCACTCACTATATTACATAGAGCTTGTAGAATCTAAAAGTGTCTATCATTCATTATTCTTAACTACTACTAAGTACATATATTACATGCTAAACTCCATCCAAAAGATATATACTTTGAAGAAAGCTCCAAGCCCCCTTCAACTTCTAATCAACTCAAAACAGCGCCGTAATTTGATCATAATCATAGCCTGCACTCAACGCCAACATGAGCAAATACCTCGCCTTCTGAGGGTTAAAGAATCCTCCCGCAATGCCTCCCACAGGCGCGCCAGGGACATATCCATCCATCGTCCTGTGGCTAAACACCACTGTCGTGCCATAATCTTGCACAACCTTCAAGACGGCTTCATCTGCCTTCTCCGGAAAGCTCCCCGCACCCATTCCAGCAACCACCAGCCCCTTGGCACCCCTCCTCACCGCATCGAAGACCATCTGAGGATCAACACCCTGGTACGAATAAATAATCTCGACCTTTGGGAGCGTCGTCGTCTTCGACACATCGAAGAATGGCTTCCCGGTAGCAAGCGCAGGGGTGTAAAAGAACCGTGGAACCACGTCGACAAAGTTGCCAAGGAAGCCAGCGTCAACAGCTTGGAAAGTGTCCAGCGAGTTTGAGTTGGTCTTGGAGGTGTAGTAAGCGCTTCCGATGCGGTCATTGAGCACGATCATTGCTCCGCGGTTTCGCGCCTTATCGCTGGCTGCAAGCGTCACCGCTTCCAGGAGGTTCATGGGCCCATCGGCGGAGATGGCGGTGGCCGGACGCATGGCACCCACCAGCACGATGGGCTTTGGAGAGCGGGTGGTAAGATCGAGGAAGAACGCGGTTTCTGCAACGGGCGGTTAGTGGGGGGTGAAGAATTTGGTGGGTGAGGTAGGACCTTCGAGAGTGTCAGTTCCATGCGTCACCACAGCTCCCGCCTGTCCGGTCTCTAGGTCTTTGCTGATACGTTGCGACAATTTCAGGATGTTATCGGGTGTGAGCTGTAGACAGTGTGGTCAGCAACGTTCCACCAATGCAAGTGTGGAGGGAATATATAGTACGTACCTCACCACTTGCAACGTTTGAAATCTGCACGCCTGCGACATTGGAGATGTTTACGAGATCGGGGACGGCATTGATCAGAACCTGGACACCTAGTACACCGGAGGTGTAGCCGGTCGTGTCAAGGTTTGAGGATGCGCTGCCAGCAATTGTTCCTCCGGTGGCGTAGATCGTGATGTTTGGAAGAAGCGGGTTGTAGCTAATGGTGGTGGCGTTTATGTCCGCCCTCTTCTCGAAGAGGCCTAGGTTCGCGGGGGCTGCGAGCGCGAAGGTCGCAAGGCAGAGGAGAAGGAAGGGAGTCATTGTTGGAATTGGGTGGGTAGGCGGGAGACTGGAGGAAGGATAACAGGGTGGTTTATATCACCTTCACTCATGGATACTAGAAAAAGGTGTCATTTTTAGGACAAACATTATTCCTTGCACTGGAATTATGCACCGCATATGCATACACAGTGCTAAACACGAGCTACAGATCTTGATGGGTTGATTTCATTGGCTGATCGAACCTCACCGTCACACATTTAGTATCTGGAATGCGCATTTGGTACAAACAGCGGTACCACTGCAGGGAATACGGTTGTTGAGGCAGAAATAGTCAAATGATGGTCCTAAATTCTGAAGACTGTCCAAGACTGTCCAAATACAGTAGATAACGGTCCTCGCGACTAAAGCATATAATCGTCTTTACAAAATCCCCTGTTTTGTCAAGTAGCACTGGAGAGGCTCCCGTGTTCCGGTAGTTCCGATGAGATAATATCCATAGTGCGGCAATTATAATAAGTTATCGGGATTGTAGTAACGCAGCTGAGGGTTCGTGCGAGATAAGTAGTGATCTACTCTAGTCGCATATGCCCGAGCGATATACCGTAGCGTGCAACGGGTGAACGCACGCATCACAGCTGGTACATTCGGTTCATAAAAGAGAGCCTGAGCCATTCCGCTTGGAACCGCGCCCCATACAAACGTTAGTGAAAATGAATGCATTTGGAAAACATCCAGTGGTACATTCTGAAAACGGATATCTCGGTTGTTTGTTTCCCGTAAACAATAATCTCCACAACTCCAACCGGTCTATACTCAAGAATATGAATTTATAATTCCTTCAGAATTTCTATAGTTTTATAATGGTTTAGGAGAACAGGATATTTCGCTACATGTAGAGTGATAGCCCGAACGGACCAATTCAGGTGCTCCTAAGACAATTGTCATGGTAACAGTATCCGTTCGATGCAGAAGGTGTCACATTTTGGGATTCGTCCGACCGTTTTTGCTCGCTACGACAAGAAGTACGAAGTCCCGACTCCACGGTTCAGCACTCGGTGTAACGCAACGGTTCCACATTCATCAATATTGCAAACTCAATTCAATTGCCGATACCATCTCACATGCACCCCGCCCTGCGTGTAAGGCTTATTGTCCGACTCCCACCCCGGCTTGCCTGTGTAATATTTAAACATTGATTCCATCCCCTTGACTCTTGATCTCGTACTCTAAGTAGAGAAGAAAGAGCTGTTGTCGCAGCCAAGAGCCCGGCGGCTATTTAGCGTCAATAGCGGGCACTTATTCGGTTGCCCGCTATCTGCTGATAAGAAAGCCACCGCCGCATCGGAACGGCGTAACTGTCCCTGCTTGAAGTAGCAGCCCGCCGACACCGCCACTGCCAACGGTTGACAAATTGTAACTGAAACGCTTTCAGATGTATCAGAGTAGCCGACTAAAGCTATATTAGTCCCGAGATTACGGAAAACTAGGGGATATTTGTATGATCGCCTATCGCTTATCACTCCAGCGTCTTCTAAGCTCATTATTTGAAGCGATAAGTGCTAAGTGGAATTCTACGTTAACCACAGGCACTAACGAACGCATGTACAGTACGCAGGTGCCTGAGCCGCCGTCTCGCGGGAAATGGGCGCTGGGCGGTGTGTGCGGGTCTCCTCGCTGTGTTCACTCTGTATCATATTTTGGCTAAATCGGGGAGAACTCTCGAACAAAAATTTCGGATTTACCTTATCTATCCTGGTGAAAACTCGCTGCCACAACATTCAAGTTTTGGTTGTTTCATTGAGGGCAGGAGCGAAGGCACTTACGTGGTGCGGACGGGACGGGACCCAAAGTTAGGTACCTCTCATCTGATATTGTGAACCCGAAAATTGAAGGTTGTGTTTCTCCACAGTCCAGGGATAGTTACGTACCTACTTAAGTAAGTATCTCCTATAGCCTACCTCCCACTTCTGAGAGTGTCCGGGATTGGAGACTTTCAGCGTTCACAGATCGACCGGATCATCTGTGGATTGACCGATGTGTACACGGCCTATTCGGCCCCGAATGGACTAAGTGCGATGCTGCATTATGTATGCAGCTACGAATCTACCAACATATGTCCCTCCGTCTTGCGCTGTTGTTTGGAAAGCCTAAGGGATAATGGGACTGATGGGGACAAGTATGGGGTGGAGGAGTGTCTGATTTCAACACCGCCTTAACCCCGACTTAGCCTCGCTTTCGCCGTCAATCATACACGCAAATTGCCAAATAGATGATGTCTATATACCTTATGGCATATTCAGAACATAACAAGATCTCAAGCTACAAAATTAATCCGCCACCAGACGATCGCGATTAGTTGTAGTTGATACTTTCAAAAGATATATCGATTCTCCAGAACTGAAGGTTTTATTATTGTAGAATCCCGGCCCATTGTTCAAAAAAATTCAATATTCATTCTCACCCCATCCCCGTACATCATAAACAAAGCAACAACCTGATTTTTCAAAATTTTCCTCCCTTTAATCGCCTCCAAATCCCTTGTATTGGTTGTCACTGTTACTTCTTCCCCGCCGCGGCATTTCCGTAGCTTCCCGAAGAAGTAGTTCCACTCTGTCCGCTACTCCCGCTGTTGCTGGTGTTGGCGTACCTATCGCCGGCAGACTGAGCACGGGCGGAAAAACTTTGGGAGCTTGTATCGCGACCTGCTTTGGCCTGTTCGAGTTCAAGTTAGCTGCAGTATATTTAATAACTGGGGTGGGGTTTCGGGGGGTTGGTAGATAGTTACACACCTGCGTCGATTGGATTCGGCTCGAATCATCTTTTGTCATTCGGTTCGGCATGATTGATGGCTGAGTAGGTGAGGACAAAGTTTGTGAATATGAATAAGTAAGTGTGTATAGTTTCAATTGAAGATACTGTCGTGTGCTATCTCGCTTGAGTTTATGGGGTATTGGGTGGTGGGCGAGACCGGTCATTATATACCACTCCCTTCCTGCGGCTTCAAACACGCCTGAATATCAGCTACAGTTTGGAGTCTCACATGAGCAAATCTTGCTCAGGATAAATTGTCACAGTTCTGTTGCTGCATGCACATCGATAACAACGCTGCTAATATGCTGTAATCTGCGTTCCGACCCGCTTTTGTTTCCCCGGTTGTACTCTAAAGAGGGGTTCTTTTGACCGGTGGGAGCAGGAATGGCAGTTCTTTTCTTCGAAGAGGGGTAAGTTTCCGATGCAAGACTTTGACTGAAAGTTCGAAACGCAACCGGCACCCTGAGGCGTTTTCTTTATCCCGAGCAACCAATACGTATATACTTGCGACACACCACTGCGTTCCTACTCCCAAATCTCCAACAAAGCAACGAGCCCCGACCCACAGGGTATCCAAGGAACGGCGTAGGTTGAGATAATCATATTTGGATAGGATTGGCATGCCAAAGTCTTCTTGTAACCTATTGGTAGAGCTGTAACCTCGCGTCTATTCAAGTATACAGCCGAGGGCAAAGTCGGCGCTCCGGTTCTATCTTCCATTGCAATATCGTCTAAGTTCCTGTCTATACTAGCATTAGAAGAATCGACTGCAACTAAACTCAATGGGTATTTTATTACATCGTTCAACCCATTAACATCTTGCCGGTCGTTACCAATAACTACATTTACGGCGGATTTTCACCGGTCGTCACTATTTCGGTAGAATGCAGCCGTTTCCGGGCTTGCATGATCAAAGTACCGGAGTCAGGCGGATCAAACTGCCGCGCTTGTCTTTCAAAAACCCGGATACGCACTCAAAGTGGAATAGCTTATTGATCGCTATTCCAACAACAACTTTATACATCTTGCAGGATGATAGTACAATAATGTCATGAACGAGTGACCCTTGATGAGGATGGCATGCAGTTGCAGGGTCTAGATTTAGATGGACTGGCCTCGGAGAGTCTCACATCCTTTCCCCGCTGTCATATCATATTTCAGTTGAAACGAAATGCAAGCACGTTTCGTGTAACACCTGAAGTACCAAGCCGGCTACCATCGGCAACTTTAACCTCGTGTAACACTAACCCATGACATCACCCCAATTCTCATCTACTCTCTGTCAACCTTTACTCACCGTGATCACCATCAATTATGCGACCTCCACTCCACCTCTTCCTCCGCCCCCTCATCGCCCGCAATGTGCGTCCCAATATCTTCTCCCTCCCTGCCAACACGCGGCGCAACTCCTCCGCCTCCCCCTCCGACCCGCCGATAACAATCACCACCATCCCAGCTCCACACACCGGCCTGATCAAGCTCCTCCTCTTCTCGCGGCCACTCGCCAAGAACGCAATCTCGAGAGACCTCCTCTCCACCCTTACCAAAACGCTCGCCCCGATCGCATCTGGCGAGGACTTTACAACACGCGCGCTAGTCCTCGGCTCCGCAGTTCCCGGCGTCTTCTGTGCCGGCGCGGACCTGAAAGAGCGGCGTTCCATGTCTCAGGACGAGGTTGCAACATTCCTCTCCAACCTGCGCTCCACACTCCGCATGCTCGAGACCCTTCCGATCCCGACGATCTCCGCGATCTCCGGATTCGCGTTGGGTGGGGGCTTGGAACTAGCGTTGGCCACGGATCTGCGCATCGTAGCGCCGAGTGCTCAGTTGGGATTGCCCGAGACTAGGCTCGGCATTATTCCCGGCGCTGGTGGAACCTATAGACTACCCGAACTTGTGGGGACGAGTAGAGCGTTGGATATTGTGCTCACAGGAAGACGCGTGGGAGCCATTGAGGCGGTACAGATCGGGCTGGCGAATAGGATTGTTAATATCGGTGAGGAGGAGGAGGAGGGGAGGGAGAGAACAATTGATGCGGCTGTCGAGGTGGCGCAAGAAATCTGTACTGGTGCTCCAATCGCGATTAAGGTTGCGAAGAGAGTGGTGACGGCGCGGGATGAGGAGGCGGAGAATATGGGCTATTTGGAGGTGGTGGGGACCAAGGATCGGGATGAGGCATTGGTGGCGTTCAAGGAGAAACGGAGGCCAATTTTTAGGGGGGAGTGAGGGAGAGAGAGAACGATTATAAGTAGAGTAGATTTCTTCACGAATTTTCATAAGTCGACTTCCAGCTTTCACCTGCACGAAAGCCTGAAATCAGTTGATATCTTCGGCGCCACTTTGAAAGCGCGGGGATATTTCTAGCCTTCCGGTGGGAGATCGCAGAGTGACTTTCCAGCTTTCCAGCGGACAAGGCTATAGCTCGGAATTAGGTTTACCAGCTTGGGAAACTTAGACTCTAGGTTCACTGGCCTGGGAAACCTGGAGACGAGAGCTTGCTGGAGACACTCGATCAATGTTGGCAGGTAGGGAATGAAGGATTCGGCGCCAGATAAATATATACGTGTCTACCAATGGTATGCAAAGATAGGACTAGTCGCCGACTAGAATCGTCCAACGAAACTTTAAATGAGCGTTTGTCATCGCAGCCCACATTAACCATCACAAGCTTGTTGAGAGTCAAGGTTTCCAGCCTGCTCCCAACCAACTCAGATCGACCGTCTCCAGCTTGCTCCCGACGAGTACATCTCTGCCGTCTCCAGCATGCTCCTGGCCAGCCCAGATCGACGATCTCCACCCAGCTTCCGAGCACCTTCTCTAAGTGCACACAAGTACCGTCTCCAAGTTCACCCATCTCTAAGTGCACTTAAGTACCGTCATCTCTACGAGCTCCCGGTGAACGCAGAGTCGCTGTTTATAGATAGATAGATAGAGAATATCGAACTGCCGTATACGCAATCGCGCCCAGTGTAGATTTGAAACGAGACCCATTGCACTTTGCACATTGCACATTGCACATTATACGGTACGAAAGAAGACCAGCTGCGAATGGAGAGACGCTGTGAAAAGCTGCGACAGACTGTGAAAGGAGACCGGTGGCGAAAGGAGCGACGTTACGAAATCGGAGGAAAGCTGGAAAGCTGACGATGCTTTCCGAAATTCGCGCAAACTTTGAAAGCGGTCATGACTTTAGCGATGTTTGAGATTTCAATGGTAGAATCTGAGTTATGGGTAGAGTTCCGCCTCGATTGAAAAACAAACCGAGAAGGTGAGGGTTTCCACTAATAGCTGTAGTTTGGGCCAACTCTACCTAGCTATGTGTGGTGCCTGTCTTTGTTAAAATACGTCGACGTAAACTCTGGTATGTCGACATGCATAATTACTTGATTTCAATGCCTGATACGCATAGGATTCTGAATTCCAGTACTGTAGCGCTCGACTCCCAGCTGTGCGACCCCTTGCTTCCGGGTGCTTGACTGCAATACCCGGCTCCATGCTCCCAGGTGCACTTAACTGCGTTCTTGAGGTGGACTCAATTATATTCCCAGGTGCACTTAACTCCAGCTCCCAGCTCCCAGCTGCACTCGATTCCCGGGAGTGTCCTCGCTTTGAAAAGCATATGTTTAGCTGAGTTCTGCGGATTCACGATCTGGGGGCATGTCCATTTAGAGCCTATCGGGTAATCATTTTACGTCTAACAAGCATTTTAATCATACTGCAATTGATGGAGTTATCATGGGTTGATGTTGGAGTTGATGGAATCCCCTTTGTATAGAGTAATTAGATAGGAGCACAGAGTCGAGTGTGCCTGCGAATCGAATATAGCTGGGAATCGAGCGCAGCTGGAACCACTAAATACTGGATTTCAGAACAGGTGTATCGTGGTCTAAAATCTAGTACTTAAGTACTTATGCACGTCAACGTCAACGTACTAGAGCTTACGTTCACGTGACGGCGTATTTTGACAGAAATGGCCTCCATAGCTATGAGCTTCGAGTTTAACTCTAAAGATAACAAATTCTTCGAAGCTCATTTTTATCCAGAAAAACAAAGCAATACGGGGGACCTGCAGCCATCTCCACTCTCTGCAGTTGACAGTTCCTTTCCCCTGCATATCGCTACCCCACCCAACCAACAACCATCCCGCCCCACCCAGAACCTAAACCCAACCTCATCGTTTTTTCCCTTCCAGCGCCATCACAACCAGCACTACCACCACTACACCACCACAATCTCACTCAATGCCTCCTCCTCCCGCATCCATCACGGGGCAAGAAAGGCGTATCCTCGCTGCACTTAAGTACATGACCGCGAACCCCACCATGTCCCTACGCAAGGTGTCCAATCTCCACAGGGTCCCGCGTACGACCCTAACGCGGCGGATGCGTGGCTTCCGACCGCGTGCCGAAGCCGCCAAATTCCACGCCGCATCCCGAAAACACTCCAGAGCTCGTGTCCTCTCCGACGATGAAGAGAAACAGGTGCTACGATACATCGAACTGCTCGAGGAGATGGGACTCGAACTGCGACTGCGGATGCTCACAAGGATAGCGATGACGATTATAAGCCGGCGCGAGGACTCTACAAGACGCGGAGATCGTGTGGGCGAGTGGTGGGTGCGGAGCTTTTTGGGGAGGTGGAAGTTGGAGAAGAAGTTTGGACGTCCCGAGACAGTGGGGGATTGGGAAGATGTTGGGGATATGGAGAGCGGGAGCGAGGAAGAGGAGGAGGAAAGTGACGATGAGAGTGGTGAGAGCGAGTTGAGCGCGTCGCCAGTGACGAGGAGGGATAAGGGGAAGGAGGTGGTTCGCAACGGCGGGGAACCAGGAACACCCCAGGAGGCGGCGCCGGCGCCATTCGTTCCCCGTCTCCCACGACCCGATACTGACAAGGCCGAGCATCTATCCCAGCTAACCGCGCTGTTGCACTCGTCGAATGATATTGTGGAAGTCCGGAGACTGGCGCTACAGATAGCAGATATTGCGGGGCAGTCGCTAGTACATGTTGCAGTTATTGAGGGGATGGTGGATCAGTTTAACTCCGTATTGTTGCAGTTGCAGGGGGAAGAGGAAGATGATGAAACGGAGGAGGACGGAGAGGAGGTACAGCCGGATAGGGCGGTGGTTATTGTGGATTGACGACGGCTGCAGACAGTAATACTTTCTTACGTTCTTTATGTGTCGGCGTTTTTGCCTGGAAGGGAAGTTGGGCGGTCTATTGCTGGCGTTCTGGATGGTGGGGCGGTTGGTTTCTGTCTTTTATGGAACGTGATGTTTTAACTTTTTAACTACTAAATACTGGGGGAAGAGGATTGCTGTAATTAATGCCGACCCGCGGTTTGTGAGAGCACACTTATGCTTAAATTCCAGCGTCTGGGTGGTGGGAGGAAATGCTATTTTATGTAAGATCAATGTAAGGTAGTTAGACAATTCTCAAATTGCTTTCATTCGAAATGTATCTAGCTGAGTCGCCTTCAAATCCATGGGGGTATTTATCTACACAGAACCAGCAGCTAAATAACCTCCAAACAGATTTCCCTTGGCGCATGTACGAACGCAGACTCAGCAATCATAGCCAGCTCTAATACAAAGCAGCTTTCAGGTATTCATCAAACACATAATACCCTCCAGCTCTCTGTTTATTGTTGTCTCCACAGCCCTTCTTGATTTGCCTACCCATTTATCAGCTTCTCTCCTACTTTATCTATGTCTGGGGATTGCTTACCTTCCAGCCCAAGCGAGTTCATGGCACTTGACGCTCCACGGGGCGGTTCCACATAGGGCGAGAGCACCACCAAAGCGTTTGGCATGTGTAGTGCACCCGGAACCACCTGGATTGGTCTGTGCGCAGATTTCCCACGGCCAGGACATGTCGAGATATTTGGTCATATAATCGATTTCGGTATAAGTTGGAGAGGCCCAGGAGGTCTCGCATTTCAGCGTTCTTTTGGAGCGTTAGTAGGGGAGATAACGAAGAAGAGGAGGAAGAAGATGGGAAGTACCCAAAAGAGGTAGCGTTGTCCATGATGGTGCTGTTACCGAAGTCGTAAGGGGTCTTGACGGTCTTGATGAACTCTTTGGTGTGCGCTTCAGCACTGGGAACCCTAACGCTCTTGACGGAACCTTTGGTGTCCGCTTTAACGGAGGAAAGCTCGGTGTTGCCAACGGGGACACAAGCCGCAAGGGACATGAGGAATCCCATGATGACGACAAAGAGGAGGAAACGCATTGCTGCTGTTTTGGATTGATAGGTTGATAAAGTTGGGTTGAGTGTTTTCTGGTGTAGATTGAGGTATGAAGAGAAGGTACGAAGGAAGGGAGGATGGATGGATTCGAAACTGGGGTGGGGGTCATTATTTATTGTGGACGGTGGTTTTCCATTAATCGTAAGATGCTCAGGTTGCAGGCTGAATGATAGGTACCACTACCATTGTACTTAACCACCAATGTTGGTCCAGTATATGCTCGTGCACACAATGACCAACAGTCGTCCAGTTTTCGTATGGAGTTCAGGGCGGTGACTGTTGAAAACCCCCTCCCTCCTGAGCTGTTCAGTATTCTTGCCCACTTCAGTAATAACGCACAAAAACAGTCCCGCACAAATGGAACTTACTCCTTCAATTGACACTCCTGTTCACCGCGTAAACAACCAACTCCCTTCTTACTCCAAACCACGATAACGACCGTAACGACAGTAAACAGAAAACAACCAAAAACCATAACAATGCATTCCCTTCACCATTTCATACTTCTCTTCTTAATCGCGACCATCTTCTTGGTCTCTTCTGTCTTCTCGGCCCCGGTCAACACCAAGGACCTCTCCGTCCCTGCCGGTGTTCCGTATGTCGATGTTAACACTCTCCGTCTGGCTCCCGCCGTTTCCAAAATCACCGTTCGCGGTCTCAACTCTACCACCGATGCGGTCACCGATGGGTATTTCCTTCCCTCCCCAAACCATTCATTCCGTGTTGACATCCTTCAGAGTCACCTGCGAGACTACCTTCGCTTCTCCCACCTACAGCGAGATCGAGGAGGTCAAGAAGCTAGTTGTCAAGGCGAAGACCTGGTGCGCGCAAGGAAACCCAGGTGGTTCAAAGTGCACCACCCACGCCAGCTACAAGGGTGGACAGTTGGCGCTCTGTGGATCGAGCAACAAGAGCATGAAATGTGAGGACTTGGCTTGGGCTGCGGGGTAAGTTATACCAAAAACAATGATAGAGAAGGGAAGGTGTTGATGGAAGTAATAGTCAAATAAGGGACCAGTGCGGTGACAAGAACCTTCAGAGAGCCGGTGGCTACTGGGTCTTTAGTAATGGAATGAAAGCGGTGCTTTATTAAGAGTGTTGGGCCAAAGTGCGTGCATCTGGTTGGGGCGCTTTGTTGATTGAGATGAGATGTGCTTTGCGTGTTGAGCTTCTTCATCTGTTCATATCTTGAATACTAATCGGTGTTTCGAGTGTTACCGTTTCTCTCTTTCTACGTAATGAGTGTAAGATTACTGAGAATAATCTTGTTCGGTTTTTATACATTCCTGTGCATCTATGGGGAAGAGGCATCATGCTCTGACCGGGTATCTACATTTCTACCACCATTGAGCAACACTGTATACTGCCCGGGATTTATTATGTTATGAAGCTCCTTTTTGTTTATCTTACTATTTTAACTGACTGAACTTAATCGATTCCGAACTTCATCAACGGCATCGCTCACAAACTCCATCGTTCTGGGTATACATGTTAGAAGTGGTGCGTCAGTCGTGCGATAGAGCTTACACTCCGGTGAATGTAAGAATGCGTAGCGTTTATAGGGACGAGTTAGCCGAACAGCGAGAGACGTTCGATTATCGTCGGAAAGCCCTAGCCCTCTGTGGAGAAAATCAGTACTAGTTAGGGGCTAGGCACCACCCGATCGTACGAAAAAAATGGGGACCTCCAAGCCGGACCAATAGCGGTAGCATGTTACATAGCAATTTACTCAAATATATGTTGGGTGGATATAAGAACAAAAATTTCAGCGCGATAAAAAACTGATGGCTTGAAGTTGCTGCGGTGGGTGTACTCTACTCTACTGTAGGGCTGTTCATCAGTTCGTGCGGCTCTTCACACTTGGCTACGAGATGTCTGACCCAGATGCTGTCTCATCATGTATTGTACTTCCGAGCCGCCGTTACTACACATGTGATTTTTCACACTCATGCAAACCCCGTAATAATTATTAATCGTAGGTACCAGTGAGTTTATGCCTTTCATCTAATTCTCTGCATGTTCGCGTCGCAGCAAAGTTTCACTTTTAATATTTACCGAATTCACCTGCGGTTCTTGCAAGCTTGATGGGTTGCCTAATTGACAGCTAGCCCCACTATGTGCATGGCTGGGGTAATATCACGCAAGGCAATATCGCGGCCGGACTTCCGTATGAAGATGCAGTACTGCCGAATTCTTTCGAATCGACATCCGGAAATTCTTACACTTGCATTTCCTCTCTGTGTTGGTTCCTGCATTATGTATACATACCGATCCGGAGGGTGTGGACAGGTAAGATGGCAGACGGGTGTTGTAAAGTATGTTGCACAAATTGGAATGCGGGGGGGACTGCAGAGAAATCGCATAAAGAGGGGGATGCTTCTGCTAGCAAAGAAAAGTCTCCAACAGGTCGTACAGTTGTCGCAGGAAAGATCGAGGACTTTGTACGAGTAGTTTTGATCGTGGTTCTGGTGGCTGGTTTTGGGTAAGTTTGATTGACCTCCCGTTCTCGACCGAGAGAGCGTATCTCTGGATATGCTGAGACTGAAGACGTTTACAGCGTTCTCCCGCTGTTTCCAATACGCTGATTGGTGCACCCTAGCTTACTCATTAAGAAGTACAAGCAGATAACTATTCGCATTCGCCTCTCCTGCTCTCTCTGAGCTGCTTCTCTCGAATCAGTACCTTCAAATTCCCAACCGCATTTCTCGCTGGAGTTCCGGACACAGCGCCTCCGGATAGTCACTAGATTTGCATTGTCCCAATTCATGCGAGGGATTTTATCAGCGACTGAACTTTAATTACTACCGCATAGAATTCATTCCTTCGTCCTCACGCTACTTTGATAACGACTGCCCTCAGCACGTTCTCCCCACTCAACGTTCTCACGTGCGCTCTCTTTTGACTTTTCCACGCTCGGGCGCTTGTTGGTCGTCAAAACACGCGTCTTCAACATGAAGTTGTGCGCTTTCATCGTAGCATCGGCCCTAGCCGCCATGTGCCCTGCAGGAGCCGATCATTACGACTTCATCGTGGTCGGTGGTTCGTACCGCCTACCCTCTGATTTCTCCCCGCTAACGCCTTCTAGCCGGTCCCGGTGGGTCGTACCTCGCCCACCGTCTCTCACGAGCCTCTCCACCTCCTCGCATCCTCCTCCTCGAAGCTGGCCTTGACACGCTTTCGCCAACACCCGAATCCCCCTCAACAAATCCCAACTTAAAGTCGCTAATCCCAGGAATGTTTATTGAAAACGTTTCCTCACAACGACTAAACTACATGTACTTCACAGTGCCGCAGAAGGAACTTAACAACCGCACACTCGTCTACCACCGTGGTAAGGGACTTGGGGGGAGCAGCGCATTAAACTACATGGTGTGGGCCAAGGGATATCTGGGTGACTTCCAATCCTGGGCTGAGATTGCGGGTGATCCTGCGTATGGCGCGAAGGAGGGATGGGAGAGAATCAAGAGGCTGGAGAATTTTGATCCCAACGGACCGCCGGAAGTGTTTGACGAGTTTGTGAAGCCAGACCTGAAAAATCACGGACGGAAGGGAGTAATTCATAACAGCTCCGGGAAGAAGGTTGTGCCTGGATTGAAGGCGTTTATTGAGGCTTGCGAAGGGGTGGGTATTGCGAGGGTACTGGATGTTAACTCTGGTCACCCTCTCGGAGTTGGGGTGGCTCAGCATACTGTCTGGAAAGGTGCTAGGTGCAGCGCCGCGACACAACTGCTAAATACACCTGGAGATATTGGGGCAGGATTAAAGAGGAGAGGAAACTTAGAGGTTAAGACTGAGAGCAAGGTTGTAAGGATTATATTTGATGGCAAGACAGCGGTGGGGGTGGAGCTGAAGTCTGGAGAGAAATGTGGGTCACGTCTGGTTGCTTGTTAGGTTTGAAGGCTAATAGGCGGTAGATTATGCCTCCAAGGAAGTCATCGTTTCTGCGGGCTTTATTGATACACCAAAGCTTTTACTTTTGAGCGGCGTCGGACCGAAGAAAGAGTTGGAGAAGCTGGGGATCAAAGTTGTTCACGACTCGCCTAATGTTGGCAAGAACCTGTTGGTATGAATAAACTTCTCATGCGATAGGAACCCAAGAGTTGGAGGCTAATGTCTATAGGATCACTCTTCCACCCTTCTTGATCCGATCTTCAAACAGGATCTCGAGATTCCGACGCAAAACTCTCTCTTCTCTGATCCGTCCCTTCTTGAAATGGAAAAACAGCGCTGGCTCTCGAGCTACAACAATGGCGCCGGAGAGGGGTCCGGTGAACTGACCCGTTTCGGTGCCTCTGCTGGAGTAGCATTTCTCAAATACCCCCTGTCTGACCGCAAGTCGTGGCCGGAATGGAACCTCCTCAATGCTACCCAGAAGGCTCTCTTTCTAGATCCTAAACGCCCGGATACAGAGATCTTTTACCTTGCTGGGTGGCTCCCGTCTGGTCGGTCTATCCCTGAGGGCGAGACGCCAAATTCTTACGCCAGAATATTCCAGCTGCCTCAAAACCAGCTTGCGAGAGGTGAGATTACGCTGGCAAGTAGGGATCCCGATGATCAAGCGGTTATTGATCCGAGGTACTTTGAGCACCCCATGGATGTCCGGATAGCTGTTGAGACGGTGAAGACGGTTCTCAAGATCTTTAGGAGCAAGAGATACAGAAACATCGTTGAGGGGATGGAACTCCTTAATTACAATCAGGAACCGTTATATATTGCCGCAAATAAAACAAAAGTGAAGATGAACGAAGAGAAGGCTGTGAACGGATTCTACATCAATGGCTTGGATGATGAATCGGATGCTGGGATTGAACGCTGGCTTAGAAATGGCGGATTGGATCAGGGTTACCACGGGATGGGTACTATGAGGATGGGAAAAGAGGGGGATCCGTTGAGGGTTGTTGATTCTGGTGGTAAAATTGAGGGCCTGAAAGGGATCAGGATTGCGGATACGAGCGTTGTGCCGGTGGTGATGAAGTATGTTTCATTCACCCTCCTTCCTTTGGTTTCGTTCCGTTCCCTTTCTTGTTTTCGTTTTAGATACTGTCCTGGCTAACAATCATACAGCAACCACGCACAGGTCTCGGCATATCTCGTTGGTGATGTGGTAGCGGGTAAAATCATGAAGATGTGGGGGTTAAAGGCGGGCGACGGGGTGGAGTAGGCTCTCTGATAAGCCGTTACACAGAGGTCTACCTACAGGCAGGACTTGACTGTAAGGGGCTAGAGCGTAGTATCTGGGTTATGATGTCAATGAATGGTATTTGCGATGGCTGGGACTTGACAATGGTATGTTGTAATCATAATGCATTCGACGGTTACCGATCATGGCATAAATACATACTCCGATTTTCCCGCCACTCCCCTAGGGAAAACCTCCAGAGTCCAAGTTGTGGCTTCCTCACCCACCGCTGCTACACAACGGAGGGCACACTGGGCATCTTCACTTCGACACCACAGCCACTAACTCCATCCGTCTCCCCTTCAATAACTCCTCCAATAAAAAACAAATAAAGCACTCAACCTCTCCACCAATCCACTTAACTTATCCACCCCCCTCCCTGCCTCTCTCAATCATGTCGGTTTTTCTGTGTTGTGAAGCTTGCCAGGGTTCACTGTATCATCGGGCTACGGAGCCAAAGCTGTCGGGATACTCCCTATGTGTAGCATCTCAATATCTATCTGTCGACTATCGCTTGCTTGTAACTGGCGTAAAAAATTCGTTCTAGCAAGTTGCTGTGAAGACTACTAGCTAGAGTCAATACTGAATGGTACTGGGTTGCTAATGTTACATTGGGTCGGAGTCGACTTCTCAGTCTAGTAAGGCCTAGAAGGATTCACTGTTCACTGTATTGCTGCTACACTCAATCCGTCGGTGAAAGAGCGGACACCACCAAATTATCGTGAAGCCAATGTTCAGGCAAAGATATCGCCATGAATGGTGCCACGCATTAAATCTTGGCTTTCCTAAGCGGAGAGTGTTGTCGAAGGCGCGCGTATTGACTATGGTGTGATAAGGTGCGGTTTTTGTCTTTTGTTGACGTTGTTGATAGTGCTAGTTTCTTATGTATGACCAGATAGGATATATTTGTTATTTCCCGAAAGTTTAAATTCCTTCTGGAGGGGCATTCATAGGCACAGTTCGACTGTAGTTTGGGTGTTGCTTCCCAGCTGCGTACGACAGCATATTGGCGAAGAGATTATGTGGCCTGTCAAACAGGCTTTGTTTTCTCGCTAGCGCGTAGCCACGCCGTATCCAAGCCATCTTACGGACTAAGATTAAGTACGTAACCGAGGAAGACTAACTCGGGGTAACAGTGAAATCGTGGTCACGGTCCATCACTCGGCCGCACAACCCGTACACATTCGTGAAGTCTGTAGTGATAGGATACTATCTCTGGAAACGGCCTGACTAGCAGTTCAACCTACGCATGCGTTGGTGGACTTATGGAAGAGAGAGGCTGCGGTCGCTCCAGAGAAAACAGGCTGGGTGAGAGGATCCGGACTAGTGATGTATATAGTAAGTACTTACCTAGGCCATAGAAGAGACGGGCGTCCCGGGAGATCCCCAGTACTCTAGCGTGTAATACAGCTGTGAGGTACATACATATCTCGCTAGCACCGGACATTGCAGAGTCGATTCAAAGTCTTGTCATATTACTTGCAGAAAGAAGCGATCTCAAATCAATACAACATTCAGTGCACATGAACGCGAAACTCTCCTCCAAGTGCCTAAGTACTCCCAACTCCAAACCCCACATTCGGCAACAAATACAGATGACCCCCATTCGTGAAGCCCTCGACCATCAATGCATGTCCCGTTCCGTAGCACCCAGCAGACGTCATAACCCGTACCAAGCGCAACATTATCCCCACTCCGCACACAGCCCCAGTGCCACCATTAACGCACTCTTGCTCTTCCATCCGAACTCCGTGATTTACCCGCTAGATATCCAAAGGAAATAAACTTGTCGTTCTATGCAACGCCTATTGAAACCCATTCAATAAGCTCCTAAACAACCCAAACACGGGGCGCGCTTACCCGAAGTTATTGCTCATGACTGTTCGGTTTTACCCTTCAGATAACTTGTAATCAGTCGAGCTACTGTTATATGGCCCCTGCGTTCTGCTAGTTTCACCGCCGTAAAATTCCGCCCGTCCTCCGAAGCATTGATTTCTGCACCAGCATTAAGCAGCAATTGCACCATATCCAGTCGGCCATGTTCCGCTGCTCCTTCAAGCGCTGTTCTCCCTTCATAATCTGACGGTGGCGCATTGACATCCGCACCGGCCTTGAGAAGCATGGGAGCGATTCCAAGATGGCCTTTAATTGCAGCTCCTTGAAGTGCTGTTATTCCCCTACTGGGCCCTGCCGGTGAGTTGACATCTGCACCCGCATCTAACAGGATTCGAATTAGCTCAATATTGCCATTTTCCACTGCTGATTGTAGTGCGGTTCTTCCGAAATTGCCGCTGCTGGCCGGCATATTCACATCTGCACCCGCATCTAACAAGAATCGAACTAGCTCAAGGCATCCTCGTTGCACCGCTGCTTGTAGAGAGGTTCTTCCAATATTGACGTCATAGTCAGCGCCGTAATTGTTTTCGGCGAAGTAGTTATTGGGGGCCGGCGCATTGACGTCTGCACCCGCAGCCACCAGCATTCGAACGAGCTTAATCCCGCCTGTTTTCACTGCTTTTTGGAGTGTGGTGTCTCGGTCAATGAACAACGTATTGGGGTCTGCACCGGCATCCAGCAGGAACCGAACTAGCTTAACATTGTTGCAGCTTACTGCTAATTGGAGTGCAGTTCTTCCGCAACCCTTGTCGTTTTGTCCACACCTATGGTGGTTGTAGTTGTCGTCGTCGTCGTCGTCGAAGATTACATTGACGTCTGCACCTGCAAGCAGCAGCATTCGAACTAAGTCAACGTTGCCAGTTTCCGCTGCTGCTTGGAGTGCGGTAAATTTATTTTTACAGTAGAAGGTGGGAGCATCGATGTCTGCACCAGCATCCAACAGGATCCGAACTAGCTCAATATTGCCCGCCTTAACCGCCGGCCCGAGTGCAGTTACTTGAATATTGTCGCTGTCGATGGCAACATTAACGTCTGCACCAGCATCCAACAACATCTGAACGGGCTCAATATTTCCGCTTTTTGCTGCGGCATGGAGTGCAGTTCTTCTAGGATAGCTAGCGGCCGGAGCATTGACGTCTGCACCAGCATCCAACAACATCCGAGTGAGCTCAATATTTCCGCTTCCTGCTGCGGCTTGGAGTGCAGTTCTTCCAGAATAGTCAGCGGCCGGAGCATTGACGTTGGCACCAGCATCCAACAACATCCGAGTGAGCTCAATATTTTCGCTTCCTGCTGCGGCTTGGAGTGCAGTTCTTCCAGAATAGTCAGCGGCCGGAGCATTGACGTTGGCACCAGCATCCAACAACATCCGAGTGAGCTCAATATTTTTGCTTCCTGCTGCAGCTTGGAGTGCAGTTCTTCCAGAATAGTCAGCGACCGGAGCATTGACGTCGGCACCAGCATCTAACAGCATCCGAGTGAGCTCAATATTTTCGCTTCCTGCTGCGGCTTGGAGTGCAGTTCTTCTAGGATAGCCAGCGGCCGGAGCATTGACGTCGGCACCAGCATCTAACAGCATCCGAGTGAGCTCAATATTTTCGCTTCCTGCTGCGGCTTGGAGTGCAGTTCTTCCAGAATAGTCAGCGGCCGGAGCATTGACGTCGGCACCAGCATCCAACAGCATCCGAGTGAGCTCAATATTTCCGCTTCCTGCTGCGGCATGGAGTGCAGTTCTTCCAGAATAGTCAGCGGCCGGAGCATTGACGTCGGCACCAGCATCCAACAACATCCGAGTGAGCTCAATATTTCCGCTTTTTGCTGCGGCTTGGAGTGCAGTTCTTCCAGAATAGTCAGCGGCCGGAGCATTGATGTCGGCACCAGCATCTAACAGCATCCGAGTGAGCTCAATATTTCCGCTTTTTGCTGCGGCTTGAAGTGCAGTTCTTCCAGAATAGTCAGCGGCCGGAGCATTGACGTCGGCACCAGCATCTAACAGCATCCGAGTGAGCTCAATATTTTCGCTTCCTGCTGCGGCTTGGAGTGCAGTTCTTCCAGAATAGCCAGCGGCCGGAGCATTGACGTCGGCACCAGCATTTAACAGGAGCCTGGATAGCTTGATGTTGCCCTTCTGTACGACTATTACGAGAGGGGTATTTCCAGAGCTGGTAGGCAGACTTGGGTTAGCGCCTACCCTGAGCAAAACCTGTACGACATCCACAGCTCCAATTCGTAGTGCACTTTCGAATACATTTTTTGCGAAGGCTTCGATGGTCGGCATCTTCTGCGAGAAAAACGATGCGAAAACTAATGTTTGTCCATTGTTGATGGCCCATTGAAGGAAATGATCGGTATCATCGTCGTTTAACATATTGTTGGACGAGAGATATGCAGCGAACCTGATTACCTGCAGTACTGTACCCCGGTTGAACGGTCCAAGTAATTCCTCGATGTTTGCATTGAGCTCTCCTTCGTATCTCTCCAAAAACCTAACTTGGAAATGAGAGTAGACACTTGCAATTTGCTCGAGAAGGCTAGGTCTCGTCGCTGTCGGAGGTTGTGTGGGAAGCACCCAAGACATATCAGGTGCAGAAATAGTAGTGACCAATGGAATCTCGTTTGCATGTTGAAAATTTGGCAGAAGCAAGCTGGGGTCGATTGTATCCCGCGGAGACGCTATAGAGTTGACAGATTGTCGGCCACGCCAAGGGTCTTGTCTCGTAGTAGTCCGGTTGAACGTAACTATCAGATCTATTAGTATTTAATAATTAGTTGAAATTTCAAACCCGAGGTATAATATTACCGCTGGCATCAACAAAGTCCTGGAACTTGAACCATGGAAGATTCTCTAGACTGACATGCACGGTATAAGCGAGTGGAGGTGGCGTGCAGACGACAACCCCTTCTGGAGTCTTTGGGCTTGCGGCTTAGAAATAATAGAATTAGCGCGAGGATATTGGACAGTAACGGATCGGTTGAACAATACCTGATACACATCTTTGCTCAAAAGTTGGTGGGGGACAATGCCGCAATGTTTCTTTCTTGATCTTCTTGTGTGAAACCTGGATCCCATCGATGTACACCTCACTTTCTTTGTCCCCAAGCTTGCGCTTCTGAATCCGGTGATTAATCGATTGCCATTCGGTTTTGTTCAAATTTTTGCGAAAGTTCCATTTTTTGAGCTGGCGTTCATACTGCCCTTTACTATAAAATTGTTAGACTTATAGCTTTACTACAGATGTTCTTGGGAACTCAGTCACCTAGCCTCAAAGTTGTGCTTGGCTTTCATGAGCGATATGACATCCTTGAGCGACATATCATCGTCCATGTAAATGGTCTTGATTTCGTCCCGGTGAGGCTCCCAGTTCAGATGTATGGCTTGCTGTCTTGGTGGCATTTTTTGCCCTTGGAGATAGTTTAGAGGATATGATAAGTGGAAGTATGAAAATTGCGGTGAAGGTTTTTGAAAGGTGAATGTGTCTTGTGGGTGCTGTTGGGAAACGATGGCGGGTATCATATTCTTTTATACTAACTAAGCGCCTAACTGCTGCTGCGCTGCAACATTAACATTCGCCTGCTTGTTACCCCTCGTAGCGTCATGGTACAGCCTCACCTACACCATTGGCTGAATCCAAAATCTTCCGTCTACAACCCATAACCAAATGGTTGGCTAAATCCAGAATCTTGCTTGTCAGCTTGACGTGTCCCACTTCACCTACTTCGAGCCGCAGTCGATACCCCCTGCTTCTACCTGCATCCCTGAAGCGCAGGGTGAATGCGATTGGCTTAATCCCAAATCTTGTGTTTTAGTTCCATGCACTAAAACAAATCCTCATCGACAATTGGAGAAATCCAAAATCCTCTCCCAACAGCCTCTAGTTCGATGGTACCGACGATTGGCAACATCCAAAATCTTTCATTCTTCAGGTTATGTTGTCCTTCAGCATACGAATCCAAGTCACACACCCCGCAGCTCGAAGATATATAATTACATGTGCCCGTTCCGCCTCTACTTGTTCGGTATCATTCAGAAACTGCGCAGCGAGCAAAAAAAGAAAAAAGTACCACCCACTCAGCATGACAATATCCACCGAGGCTATTATCGGAATCGTCGGCGTTTTTGTCGGCCTTCCTCCACTGATTCTCATTGTTTGCAATCTGAGGAACCGGGAGAACAGAAAACAACCAGATGCAACAGGTTTACACCAGATACTTCCGATTTAGTACTACTACTTCCTTTGATTTTGGCTGATCCATTTGATCCTTAGGGGACGACTACGCACGAGCGTCGGAAACTATGCCTACCCCGAGGCGCACAACAATCGTCGTCGTATCGGTATCAGAGTCGTAGCGCTATATTATTCCAACCATGCTAGATTTAGGTATTTTCATCCCAGCTTCCTAGAAATGATCTCTCGACATCCGACATAATACTACAAAAGACTGGATCCCTAGAGCTAACTGGTTAGAAAGTTAGGTAGTTCTTATCCACCATGGGACGGATGGAAGGCAGGAAATATCTATGCAGGAAGGGCAGGAACTGTGGCGTGCCAATGTGAATAGATGAGGCCAGGAGGAACAGGCAATAAATGTTTTATCTTAGTAGGGAAGTTATAATTATGTATGCGCGAAGAACTCTCCTGGGCGTTTCCCTAATCATGAAGAGAGCTAGATATACTTGTTCTCGATGTCTATGTATGATGTACCATTGGCACCACCCTATCCCTACAGCCCACCCTATCCATACGGCCCGAAATGCCCCCATCTTGTAGCAGATAGATTTGTGCGATACACGAGACTGCAGACTGACTTATACATCGTGTTGCGTATGCCTATGAATTTAAGTTTTGTGGGAGTGTTCTTAGCCTCCGCGTGTCTAGCAGCAATACTCTGTGTATCTCGCCGCTGTACTATACATTCACTACACATTTTCTCATTGCAAAGTGAACTCTGCAAGGAGATCAATATTTGGCTATTCTGTCAGAACTATTCGGTAGCGGGGTATTCACTCGTATACCTCCGCTTCACATATGTCCCAAAAGCAGTAGAATGTTTGGTGGAGATAGAGTGAATCCAGGTGGCGTTGCACAGGGTTCAAGCCACAGTAGCCACAGCTTAACTGCGTGGTTTATATAAGGTTTGAGGCTCAACGGCAAGAGTAACTGCTTTTGGATAAAAGCCTAAGAAAATCTATTCTAACCTTCCTTCCCTCTGTTCCTTGGCCTCAAAAGAAGCCTATTTCTCTCTAAGAATTCCCTAATTTCGAATTTCAGTTGGTAGAATTGCCAGTAAGAAGTGTAAGTACATGAAATTTCGACGCTTCGGACAAGAATACCCGTCCCAGAGCACGAGATTGGGCCTTGGTGAGCGGCTCGACGAGATTTCGGGCATTTACAAAACCTATCCCGTCTCATTCCGTACTAAATAGTGTGAGTATATATAATGCGCATCTCCCCATTCCAAGCTCTTGTGCGGAAGGACGTCTTATTGATAGGATAACAAGCCAAACTATTGACAACACTTCGATCGAATTCCCCGTGTTCCCTGTACCCTCACCGGCGCAAGATTAGATGCTTTCTTGCGGACTCTATGGACGTCTTCGGGTTCGCAGCCGCGGCGGAGTTAATATTCTCGGGGTTTCGTCTTTGTTGCCATGGTTACGTCCTCCGAGTCTTCTTTATAGTCTGATTCGGAGAACCAGAATCAGCTCCCTGTTGACCATCCATAGAGAGTATCTTGCTGCTAGTTGTTGATAGGAAAAATAGGTATAGGGTGCGCAGAATTTCAGATTCGGAAGTTGAAGTATTGCGCGGTAGACCATTTGGCTTATCGGCCCTTGCGACGGGAGAAGTTTATAGTTAGAGATTTCGAAGGTGTCACGGATGTTGTGGTTGCAGACCCAGTGAGTTTCACGTTCCACTTATGTTGTCGAAGGCCGTACGGTATGACCGTTGTCAAGGCTAAGGGTACCAAGTGACAGTGGACTCGGCACGGGTCCAAGAATTCCTTATACCGTGACTTCGTCTGGCACCTGCTTACGAACCTAGGTACTTAACGTACTTAGTATCCGGCCATCTGGTCCGATATCGTCCGCGCAATCAATCCGCCAAGTCGCCTTTCACCGAGCATCGGGCCTGATTACCGCCCGCGTCTGCTACGTGGGTTCGGGGTTAAGCTAATAACCGGCGGTGAGTGAGACCTCGAAGGAATAAGCGTAACAAACATTGGTCCGACAGACATCGAATGGCTTCGGTATGTACTTCACGATTGCTTGCCAAGAACCTTGGTGGATTTCAACCATTCATTTTATCGATGTTAATGATATTATGTACCAGCAGACGTCTAGTCAGATGAATCCCGTGATATAAGTTTTTGTCTAGCGGAAACACGAATGATCACGTAGAATGTAAATTTAAAATTACACACATACACTCCCCAGGCCCATTCCACAAACCCAACAACGTCGCACGCCGCCGCCACCGTCTTCTTCGTTGCACTGCTCCGCGCAAAAGTCGATCTCTCCGACACCGGACATTGCAACACCCCACAATCCAGGCACAACCACGGCGTAAATCCTGTTATCTATTGGGTGTAAGTTGTTGATAGAATCGCCGCGTTGGCACATATCTTTGCTCCCGGATGATGATGACCATCGTCGTCGTGGTCGTCGTCGTGTCCTTATTCTCACACGCAAGCGCTGGTCGTACTCTTGTCGTCCGTGCTGTGGTTGACCCGCACAGACACATCGGGTTGGCGGGGCTCGTGAATCAAAAGCATCTCTGACGGAATGCTGGATGTCACCCATATAGCACCTGAGGGCTTCAAACTCGCAGAAGCTGGATATCTGATTCCGATAGTCTGTAGCCATAGAACCAGCCCTGTGTAGCAGCTTCCCGGCGGAAGGAATGACCAGAGAAGTTGCCTCTCACCGCCGCTTCACCTTAACTGAGAAGATTCGAATCCGCGGAGGTTGTTGACAGACTCGACTCGGGCTAATCGCAGCAGACAAGACGCATATATGGCAGTTAAGAGTGTGATGGATGGTTCCCGAAGCACAGAACAACGTAGTTATCGGTGTACAAAACGACTCTTCGCCCTTGCGGTGCTGGAAGTAGGATACGAAGTGCGCTGAGGGCTGCCAGGATTTTTTTGGCAGTCAGTTCCTTTGTGGTGGTGGCGATGGTGCTGGTGCGGCTCTGAAAAAAGTCTTTATCCTCCCGGCCCCTTCGATCTTCAATCCATCCCGCCGCCTTTCACTGACCCTCGCTCTGCCTCTCTCTCGTCCCGGACCACTAGAAGAGTCGCTCACGGTATCACTAGCGAAATTGTTGAGCCTCCGCGAGCCCCGCTGTTCCTTGTAAGAATGTCCAGCTGATTGCACGCCCATAGGGTAAGTGGGTGGTCCGAGCCGAGCGTCTTTTCAAACCCCACCTGCGCTCGCTGGTACATGGCCTCCGCCTTCACGAGGTTTCCCAGTTTTGAGTAGAGATCGCCCAGGTTGCCGGCTGCCAATAGCGTGGACGTGTGCTCCGGACCGAGTACCTTTTCAAACCCAGCTAGCGCTCGCTGATGGATGACCTCTGCCTTGGCGGGCCTGCCTTGATTGGGGTAGAGGATGCCCAGATTTTCGGCCGCCCCTAGTGTAGACATGTGCTCTGGACCGAGTGCGTTTTCAAATCTTACCAGCAGTTGCTTATACAAGGCCTCTGCTTCTGCGAGCCTGCCTTGATTGAAGTAGAGTTTTCCCAGGCTGATGGCCGCCCGTAGCGTGGACTTGTGCACCGGACCGAGTGCCTTTTCATACCCTGCTAGCGCTCGCTGATGCAAGACCTCTGCTTCTGCGAGCTTGCCTTGATAGAAGTAGAGTTTGCCTAGGTTTTTGACCACCAGTAGCGTGGACTTGTGTTCCGGACCGAGTGCCTTTTCATACCCTGCTAGCGCTCGCTGATGCAAGACCTCTGCTTCTGCGAGCTTGCCTTGATTGAAGTAGAGTTTGCCCAGGTTGTTGACCGCCCGTAGCGTGGACTTGTGCTCCGGACCGAGTGCCTTTTCATACCCTGCCAGCACTTGTTGATGCAAGACCTCTGCCTCTGCGAGCCTACCTTGCTTGGAGTAGAGGTTGCTCAGGTTGCCAGTTGCACCTAGCGTAGACGTGTGTTCCGGACCGAACGCCTTTTCAAGCCCCGCCAGCACTCGTTGATGCAAGACTTCTGCCTTTGCGAGCCTACCTTGCTCGGTGTAGAGGTAGCCTAGGTAGCCGACTGTCCTCAGCGTCAAAATGTGGTCCGGACCGAGTGCCTTTTCAAACCCTACCAGCGCTTGCTGGTACATGACCTCAGCCTTCACGAGTCTCCCCTGGAGAACATTGACGATGCCCAGGTTGGTTAACATTATTAACGTCGACCTGTGGTCCGGACCGAATGCCTTTTCAAGCCCTACCAGTGCTCGCTGGTACGCAGCCTCCGTCTCTTCAAGGTTTACAAGCACTCGCTCCTTCGGGTATAAATAGAGGTTGCCTAGGCTACCAACCGTCCCCAGGGTCAACGGGTGGTCCGGACCTAACACCTTCTCATATCCCGCCAGCGCTCGCTGGTATACGACCTCCGCCTCCGCGAGCCTCCCTTGATCAGAGTAGAAGTTGCCGAGACTGAAAAATGAGTCGCAAATTAATTCCAGTGGATAATCTCCACAGCAAAATTCGCCCTGAGAGAAGTTCACAATTTGGTTGGCGTGCGGGAGGAGCCGTTGCTGCAAAACCCAGTACTGTGGCTCGTCTGACGAAGGAACCGCTTTGCAAACTGAAAGTAAAGCCAACAGAGTAAACTCATCGCTCTGATTGTGGTTGAGGTATTCGCGACACCAACCCTGAACAACAGGGTGCATTGAGTAGTTTCCTACGCTCTCTGCTTCGATGAGGGAATAATTTAACAGCGTTTCCATGGCGCTGTAAAACTTGACCTCGCTGGAAACTATTTGACGAAGCCACTCTGGTGCTTGATAATCGATGCCGCGTTCTAACAACCCGAACCATATATCGTGATTATCAAAGCATGCCAAAAGCTGCAAAAGCTTTGCGGCAGACTCATCTGTCTTTTTGATCTCCTCGTACGATATCGTCCAGGTGGTTTCAATGGTTCCGTTTAGATAGTGATGCGGGGGACGTGCACTACCTTGGAGGTCTCGCCATGATTTTGTATAAAGTTGTAGATACTTCGAGACGCTCATTCCGGTTCGGCTGATATAAGATCCAGCTAAAACCACGGCAAGCGGAAGGCCATCCAACTTCTTGACAAGATCCCTTGCATCTAAGCGGTTGTCAGTGGATGAACAAAGATCGGAGTCGCAAGTCTGTATCGGATTTCCCTCACCTGAATTCCAGTTGCTATCTTCATCTTGGAGTAAAGTTCGTCCTAATCTTTCTGCAAGAATCTCTAATGTCTCTTCTGGACTCAATATTCCAATCCGAAGGGATTTCCCAAGCTCTTCGAGACGCTTTAGACGTGTTGTGATAATTATAGATCCTTGATCTGTCCCTGGAAAAAACGATTCCACATTATAAGCCTCTTCATCCTCAATTCTTGAATCGTAGTCTTTGTCGATGTTGTCGAAGATCAGCAACCACTGAGAGTTCCCTTCGAGCGCGAACCAGTCCAAGACCTCCCTCGCTTTCTTTTCCGCCGTTTCACTATTTTTCACGTCCTCCACAGAAGTTTTTCCCTTCCGAACATGAGGGAGTTTTTCTGCGATAAACGCAAGAGAACGGACCAGTACACTTCGACTCTTCCCGTTGAGCCAAAAGACAGAGGTGAAATTACTTTGGTACGACCTAGCAAATTCGATGGCCAATTGTGTTTTCCCGATGCCGCCAAGCCCGTTCAGCACACAAACTTTGCGCCGTTTGGGTTCAGCTGAAGGTAACAGGTATTGCAACTGACTAATTTCTGAGTCGCGTCCAACGAACTTTGCTGTGATCGGTACTCCAGTCAGGTCAAAGGGGATAAAAAAACTGGATTTCTCGGATCCTAAAAGCACTAAAGTATATTCCGTCAGAAATTTGGCTTTCAAATTTAAGAAGTAGCTTGTATCAGAATTCAAACTGGTACGAAGGGTATGGACTTCGGAAAGTGAAAGCGATGGTAATGAAACGGTTTTTGCTATTCAAATGTCGCCTTGCTTGAAACCGGCATATTTTCATATATTTATACTTTATTCATCTACTGACCTTCCTCAGTGATTTTGTTGTCTTGATTTGTCTCAATCTTCGCGGCACAGCCTTTCACCATCAACTGGAGATGCCCTGAAACCTTGCGAAATCCGTTATCTTCGGCTGAGGAGAATTTAACCATGTTGATGTGGTCAGCCATAATGGCTATCGACTCTGCATCAACGGCGCCCGGAACTATGGCGGAGGACTTTGGTACAACCTATTACTAGTCAACGTAAAGTTGTTTAAAAGCCGAAAGCCGAAGGGTGTGATAGTTAGGCTTACAACGAGTGATTTGCCAAGAGCTATGGTTGTAGGGTACGATTCGTAGGCAAATTTGGTGACAAATTCGTTGCTGATGGCGGCATACTGCTGGAGTTGTTGCTGCAGCCATTCAGAGTCTCTTTGAAGACGCGGAAGTAGGGTTTTGTTTGTTTCGACGAAAATTGACGCAACGTTTAACAATGTTGTACCCCATGTAACACCCTCCCCCCCTTGGTGTGGCGTTCCGAGAAAGAATAAGCCATATGTAGAAAGCTTGATTGCACGCTGCGCTTCAAGATGACCTTTTCGAGCGGAGTCAGAATGTATGAGAGCCTACCAGAATTAGAACACGCTCTTCATTGGCTCAAAAGGGTCACCACTTACACTCTTGACAACAATTCCTCCAAGGCTGTGAGCAATAAAGATTATTGGGCGCCGTTCTGTCTATCATAAGATCAGTTGTGCAAAAGAGAGTCCATTAAATTCACTCATACATCAGTTAATTGTCTTTCCAGACTGAGATCTGACACCAAAGTCGTTGCGTGGTCGTAGAGGTACTGGACTGTGACATGTGATTTACTGTGCGTATTGGCGTCGTATCCCCAACTGAAGATGCGTGCGCTTGATAATATTGCCGGCAGAAGCTTAGGATCTTTGAGCCAGTTCACGCCATCCTTTGAAGTCCATGTCTTCTCGCGGTGGCCATTAAGCCCATGAACAGCGACAATGCTTTGAATTTGTTAGAGATTTGTTTAGCGTGAGGCTGATTCCCATGGCCTTACTCCACGATTGGGTTGACTCCCTTCGCTAGCTCAAGTAGTCCGAATGGTAGTGGTTCCGCAAGATTGTGAGTTGTTTCGGGCGGATTTTCGGAAGGATTCTAAGACACATGTAAAGTCAGTAACCAACGAACCTAAGCCAAAGTAAAGTTTCCAAATCCAGACCTTGACCTTGCCTTTGCCCTTTTTGCGATTGAAAAGATCAGAAAAGGGCATGTTAGGTGTTCCAGGTATCCCTTTTCGGTGACTATAGGCTAGTTCTGAACGCTGGTACGCATCGAGGATCGATAATCATGAATGCGGTACGAATATCTTCAAATAACAAAGAGTATGTAGAAGGAGATGATTTACGAAGGAATCGTCAGCTCGAGGGAAGCAGGCTGAGCGGGGTAACCTCGTCAGCACAGCGATGCATGTATGTCGCACCACATCTATCGAATAGGATGCTCATGTTTCAAGATCATAAAGTCAGTATTCAGAAGGCCACGAGCGGACACTGGCGACCTAACTTGGAGGCACCACCAATTAGAACCCATATTTCCTAAAGTTCAAACCATCTCGTCTCCTTGATACATACACCCATATCATAGGTATCTTTGCCTAGTGTTACTAAAGTTGCATGCACCGTTGATATGCCACTCCAGCACCGAGTTACTTAAAAGTTAAAAAGTCGTGTTAGACGTCTTTAAGCTGTATCTACACAGCTCTAAAATGTATTCGAGCGCTTGAAATCCCTTTGACACAGCCCCGAAAGATTACTCCAACCCAAAGCCCCATTTGTGTGGTTTCCGTGTGGTTTGGTTGATTTGCGCCACGGCGCTTACGAGCTAGCTACTTTTATCACTACTTTTCTATTGGCTAACGCTAGTCAAGCATATCATAGAGCTTACTTAAAAGCAGAAGTTTTAAAAGGCGGTTCCAAACAAACTCCAGTATGGAGTGGGCGGCTTCGGATATCACCAACACCCTGGGTTTGAAGGTTCGAGGATTCTCTTTCAGCAATGCTGTCATACATACCATGTACTCGTATAATTTTGAAATGTGCATAAAGAGGTGCAACTTATGGAGTCTCTGATACTCTACAGTGCCTCTTTTGCCCTTTCTCTGGATTATTTGCAATTAGTCTGACGGGATTTAGGTACGCAAGTGAGGATTACATAGTATTACCTATTATCTAACTAAACTCGAGATTCCCGTAGCATGATACACATGTGCAAGTAGCTTCTATTCTACCACCCTCTTCAAGCGATTCCGAGTCCCCATAATGCATAGGAACTGTCGGGTATGTATCATACGCGTACGCATTGCAAAGTCGCCAGTTCAGCCAAATATGCGGAGTATTACAGAGCATACCCGTGATTCATGAATAAGCGTTCGGTCTTTAACTTTACTTACCGTATAGCCCCCGTGATGTGGTTCGTACGTTCCCCATTGCTTCAGGAACGAGTGCACGTGCTCACTAAATCGAGTTAAATCCGGATTTTTTCTTTTTGCTTCAAACGATATTGCGATAACTGGGTCCTCTGCAACTTCAAACAGCATTTTCATGTCACAGATACCTATTCGTAAACACCAGGGTGTGCCATTCAAGACTCAGAATTCACCCTCCCATCCGGAGTCATTTCTTCACACGAGTATCACAGGCAAACCGACTGGAAAATTTCTATGTAATACATCTATCCCAACCCCATGCAGATCTAATTATCACAGGCAAATAGATTAGAGAATCTTATGCATACACTTACTTCCACTTCACTAAATCTACTATATATACATACATACATTTAAATATTCTCTTCCCCCGTTGTATCCCTCGAATACCCCCCCCACTCACTATCCTCCGGCTTAAACGGCCACGAATCCCACGCCTTCGACAGATCCACCAACTCATCAACAAGCAAACACCTGACCCTCTTCTTTCCCAGCGCCTTGCCCCTTCCATCCGGAATCTCATCCAACAAGTACTCCCCGCCCGGAACCAAACTCTTCAGCGCAATCGTTACACTCTGTGCGCGGAGCGTAAACAGACACCGTGTGATCCAATCGAATGTTAAGAAGCGTTTATTTAGCACCTCGGGGTCTTCGTGGCGGAAGTATTCGTCCACCAGTTTCGGGCGGAAGTCGATAAGTGCTAGTGGGCGAGGGGGGTAGACGTCTTCCCCGACATCGATGTGGACGGGGGTAGCGTTACGAGGGTCCCAGCCTTGTAGGAGGGGGGGGGATAGTGCGCGCGCGTATTGTTCGTCTTCGATGGATTTTGCTTGTGCGAGCGCGCCGGTACCGGGTATGAGATACTGCTCCTCGAATTCCGCGAATGCGTCGCGTTGTTCGGGTGTGATATCATCGGGGTCGTTGGTGACGGGGGGTGGAGGGACGCCCTCTGTCGCTTTAAAGCGTTTTAGGAGTTCGGGAAGCGGGACGTCGGCGTAGGTGTCGTTTGTGAAGACCTCGTGGTTTCGATGAGCGAGGTAGGAGCGGATTCCGGCGGTGACAAGGACTTCTAGATCCGCCACGCGCTGGCCGGTCTTGACAGCTTTCGGTCCCCGCTGCTTTTGGAACACATACCATTTCTCGAGTTTCTCGACGTCTTTGGCGACTTTTTGGCGGAGGCGACCATCTACGCTGTCGGGGCGCTTGGTCACTGGTCGGCGGGTGGAGATTACCTCGGTGCGAGGGAGGGCGGAGGCTTGGAATCCCCGGCCGGTCCGAATGCCGCCGGAAGAGGCGATTTCAGTGACGTCGCAGCAGCCATCGGCGACTACAGAGGGGCGTGCACGCGCTTGTAGTACTTGGGGGATGATGCGCTCTTTGTCGTCGGCTTGCATCCAGAGGACGAAGCGAACGCGGCCGAATTGTTGTATCCAGGAGTAGAGGTAGCAGGTTTGTAGTAGCTGTGACATAACGCGTCGGGCGTCTGATATGCGGGTGAGGTTTCCGACAAAGAGGAGGTCGCGGTTGATGCCCTCTTCTATCGGGAGTGTTTGTACAGACGGTGGCGTGTAGTGCTCAGAGAAGGTGGGGGGAAGAAATGGCCCCGTGCCGAACAGCATGTTGTAGGTGTCCCAATTGTAGCCGTTGAGGTTTACCAAGGACATGTTAGGGTAGTCGGCGCGAAGGTCTGTAAGGCGCTCGTGGTAGCGGTTGTCGGGCTCGAGGAGGATGTGGGAACGGGGCTGGAGGCGTTCGTACAGTGACTGCGAGAACACGCCGAGCCCCGGGTTCATGTCGACGATGTTGGTGTTGGTGTAGTCATTCTCGAGGGCGAGCTTGTCGAGAGTCCTATCTGGGACAATTAGCAACGCACACGCGGTGGGGAGGGAACGCACCGCAGAGTTTGGGGTTGATGATGTCGACCTTTTTTATGAAGCCGATCCGGGTGGAGCCAGCAGCGAGGCGGGCAGCATCCAGGTTCGCTCGTAACGAGTTGCGGAGGAGGGCTGCCGCTGACATGGATTTTGGGTGGAGGTGGTGGGTGAGGCGTTGGACGACGTTGGAAAAAAGTTGAGCGTTGTGTAACTTCAAATCGGCGCGGAATTTTTCATATCGGGCCGAGAACAAGATCGGAGCCACCTGTTTTTTGGTGGCGCCGTTGGCCCAAGCCGAAGCTGCATGCGCTGCTTGGCGTTTGCAGCACTATGGGTCTAATTGGCTGGCTCATGAGCACCTCAACGGCGCCATCCAACATCCAACATCCGCAACACATGTACCATACCAAGAAACGAGTCCCTTAGAAGTCGTTCCCGTCGATAGGGGCATTCTCTCTTCCACTAGACATCGTTTCGCAGAGAAGCGGTGCCTCTTCTGCATCCCAAACCCCTTCGCCACCCATCAAGTGCCCCTCGACGCCGATACAAACCCGCGACGCCGACACAACGCCCACCATGGAATTCGACTACACATCCAACAACCCCTCCTCGCACTCTTCCTCTTCCTCCAGTTCTGTCCCGCCTCTGAGCATCAAAGAGATCGCAGCAAAGGCTACTCGCTTCGACTACAACCCTTTGATCCCTCTCCGCTACTGGCTGCGTACCGCCGATACCCTGCTAAAAGAGGTAGTTGGCTTAAATACCCCGCACCCCCGGTTTCTGTGCTAACAGCTTAGTCTAATATCTATCTCTCGGAAGGCGATGAGCAGCAAGCATACCTCCTCCTCATCCGCTGGACAGAGTATGCTGTCCTCTCCTCCGCTGCACCCTAGCTAATTCTCGCAGGCTCGTCCTCCAATACCTTCCCACGCACCCTGAACGCAACATCCCCGAAAACCGCTTCAACCTTCAACGAGCACACGCACGAGCCCAGGATGCCCTCCGGACACTAGAACGCCTCAAGCCACGACTCGAGGCAAGGTACGATGCATACGTCACAAGACAGGCCGCGAAGCAGGCCGCACGGCAGCAGCAGCAGCAGCAGCAACAGCAGCAACCGGCGAAGTCACGGCTTGGATCTACAATGTCCTCTTTGTCATCACGAAGACAGGGTACCCCAGGTGCACTGAATCTATCGAAACGGATGAGTGCCTCGTCCCTTAAGGGTCCTTTCTCACCGCCATTGAAGTCGGCACAGCGAACGGACCTGGATGGCAACCTGGCGCTCGAGATTGCAAGGCAAGAATTTGAGAAACGAGAGCGGAGCAAGCGGGAGAGGAGGAGATTAGCTGCTTTAGAATCCGGGAGGGAGATACCGCTTGATTCCACTGGTGCTGAGATCAGGAGGATTGCGACGCCTACCACTGCTACATTCAGTCCTAGACACGTCGTCTACGCATCTCCGCCCTCGGCTAGCTACAACGGGGGTTTCCGCGAAGACTTAGAGGAGGAGCGGAAGCAACAAGAGGCTTTGGAGGATGAGAAGGCTCTCATCGAGAGCGTCAAGGCTCTGAGCATGGGCGTTGATCCCGAACCGCCGCAGCAGTCTCGAGGTCGTCAATCGTACTACCCCAGAAGCAGCGACAGGGATTCCGTCAGTGCCTACGACTTCGACGGCTTCCCCGAGCCGCTGAGCGAACGAGATGCCGCTCGTAGGGAGGAACCAAGCGTCGGTCGCTGGGTTGGGTCATACCCCACTGTCCCTCGCCGCCAGCACTCACCCACAAGACTAACCTCCCCACCGATAATCCTCCACCATCACCGGGACCCTACCCCGCCACGGCCCCCAAAACACGCCTACCCCGAATCCACCGTCGTCTACCTCGACGCCCCCGCTCCTCCTGCGCTCCCACCCAAAGTCCCTGACCTCCCACCACGTATGCACTCGCACTCCCCCTCCCCAGACACTCCCATCGCAAAACAATTCTCCACTCCCGCTACACTCGAAAACGGCACACCACTACGCACAATGTTCCTCCCTGCCTCGCTCCGCAGTACCTTCCTCCAAATCGCACACCCCAACACCTCCGCTAACCTCGAAACCTGCGGCATCCTCTGCGGTACCCTAATCCAAAACGCGCTCTTTGTCTCCCGCCTCGTAATCCCCGAACAAGAAGCCACCAGCGATACCTGCGCCACAAAAGACGAGGAGGGGCTCTTCGAGTACTGCGATAAGGAGGACCTAATGGTGTTTGGGTGGATCCATACGCACCCCACCCAAACGTGTTTCATGAGTAGTGTTGACCTACACACACATTCGGGGTACCAGATGATGATGAGGGAGAGTATAGCGATCGTATGTGCGCCGAGTAAGAGGCCTTCGTAGGTTCCCCCCCCCTTCCCCCAAACACTTCAGGCTAATTCGAAAAAGATGGGGTGTGTTCAGACTCACGGATCCACCGGGCGTGCAGACGATCGTGAATTGTAAACAGGCGGGATTGTTTCATCCGCACGGCGAGGATAGTGTGTATACCGATGCGATGAGGCCGGGACATGTGTGTGAGGTTAAGGATATGGGATTTGATGTGGTGGATTTGAGGAAGACGAAGTGGTAGGTTGTGGGAGAGAGGGTAATGACGATGGAGTATGGAGTTTTTTTCTAGTTTTTAAAATTTGGGCTGTGGGAAGGGGGGATTAATATCAACCATCATCGTCATTGTCGTTGTGCTTTCCGGGGATCAAGGTGAATAAAACCCGGTTGGTTGGGATCATTTCGGTGGCAGGAATGTCTGTTCGCAACCGGTTCCTTTTACGTATATCGCCGAACGGGGTAACTATGTGGGCACTTAAGACTTAAGTAGGCTTGTGCTGACGAGATTGAAATATCCTTCCCCACCTCACCCATCACCATCACCGATTGCTCTCCACATCATAGATATCATCTATATTCCTACCCTATCATCACAATACACCATAAATACCCACCTACCCACGCCACATCACATCCTACAAAACGCACCAGCAAAACACCACCTGCCCCCTACCCCCACCTGAACTCAACCAAACCCAACAAAAATGCCAGAGGTGAAAAAGGAAAAAAAAAAGATTTCCCATAGAACTACTACGTCCATCATACAAGAAATCCCCACCTCTCCTCTTCACCCTCGCATAAATATCCAGCAATTTTTTTTGCGCCAAAATTCGTCCCCCCCAACCCTTTGACGAGCTCCCGCCACTCATCTACGGATTCGCGTCCAACGCCTCCAACTCACTCCTCACGCCATCCTCCGTCTTAATTTTCTTGAGCTGGGTATCCTCGAGCTTCTCTCCCTTCGCAAGCCGCTGCTTCAGCTCCTCGATGGCACGCAACTTCTTCAGCAGCCCACGGACCTTCTTCTCATCCTGTCCGTCGTCCTGCTGCTGCTGCTGCTGCAACATCTTCTTGGGGCCAGTAGGCGCATCCTTCGGGGGCCGGCTCTTGCTGCGTCCACGACCATTCGGTTGTCCGTTGCGGGAGCTGCTCCTAGGTGTCGTGGGGACATGGAGGGTTTTTTCACGGCCCTCGCGCTCCGCCGCTTCCGCTTCCGCCTTCGCCTTTTTAGCCGCCTGCTTCTTCTTGTTTTTGAGAGCGGCCTTGGAGAGACCAGATTCCTCGTCGGCCCCGGCACCCGTGCCGGCGAGGGAAACGCCGCCGCCGGGAGCAGCGCCGGGGACGAGCGGGACAGCGCCGGGGACCTCGCGCCGCCGGTTCTTGTTGCCGAAACCGTTGAGACCGGCACTGCCGTTGGCGTAGATGTGGGCCGCCCCGCCCTCGTCTTCGCGCTTGAAATGCAAGGGGGTCTCGGAGCCGCGCGCGTGTGGGGGACGGTAGGCGCCGGCGGCCTTTTTGGGGGTCGAGGTGGCTACGTGCGAGAGTGCTGAGGCGTGAGGGGTAGGGGCGGGCGGCAGCGGGTTGGGGAGAGAAATACCACGCTGGGGCCGCCAGCACACGTGGTACAGCTCTTCCATATCGGCTTTATACATCAGTTCGCCGGTGTAGTACCACATCATCACGCCGTTGTCGACACGAAGACGGGGAGAAGTCGTGGCGGTGAGGATATGCCGGCCGTCGGGAGACCACTCGCAGATAGAGGGGTTCGAGGACTCGATGGTCGCAATCTTCCGCATCCCAGCCTGCCGGTCGTACACGTCAATCTGTCCCTGCAAGTTACCGAAGCCGGCTACAAGCACGAAGCGCGCATGTGGCGAGAACAGAATGGTGTTGCGGGGGCCAGAGGGAAGCTGATGAACAACATTTGCTCGACTATCGAAAATAGTGGTTTTGGCGGGCATGAAACCGTACACCACTCCAAACTCCTTGGAATCGGTAGACCAAGAGACATCGTGGATAGGTCCTTCCTTGTCTGCGGGGGTTAGAATGCGTAATTGGAGCCACGTGGCCGGGATAGCTCACCAAGCTGCACACGACAGTCGTAGTTTCCAGCAACTGTCATGAGATACAGGTTCGTCTCTCCGTAGTAGCTCTTTCCCGTCTTATCGGCGTCAGTCTGGGCAAAAACCAGCAAGGCGGTTCCCAGATCGTTCCACTTGAGCTGCACCCTGTCCGCTTTGAAGAAGCTCTTCTGAGACAAAACTGTGTCCCAGTTCGGAATCTGATAGACCTTGACCCTTGCTGGCTGTCCCTTGCGCTCTGGTACAAAGGCAGCAACAGAGTAATTCTTTCCGGGACTCAATGCAAAATCGGATACACCCTCGACACGGAGGTGTCCCCACACTGTGTCCATCTTGGGTAACTCGTAGAACTGGATCACGTTCGAGACGGCGCGGGCGCAGTATTTCTCGTCATGCGTGTACTGCAGGTTCCATCCGGTCTGGCTTTTTTGCACAAATGCTACAACGTGCTCAGCCGTGTCCGTCCGCCAGACCTTTAGATTCTTGGATGCGTTTCCATCCTCCTGCTTAGCTAAGAAGAAGTTAGCCCATCACGGTACAAAGGTGATAACTGGAGGGAAACGTACTCGGCCTCTGCCAGGTGATGATATAGCTCCCCTGAGGAGAAAATCCTATTTCATGTACATTGTCCGCCGGAAGGGTGGTATGGATCGCCCCACTATCCGTCGCAGAAATCTTCACGCTACCTCGGTATCAGCACAAGCCGCTTAAGTTGGCGACAACGGTTCATACTCTTCCGGAGTAGCCCACGCAAACCACTTCCCACATGTACTGTAAGTGCAACATCTGGTATTTCCTTCGGGTCTAGCACAATAACAGTTGTCAGTCTCGACCATACTCGAGAATTACCAAACCGGTGCACGAAACCTACTTTTCAAAGCCAGTCAAGTCCGAGTATTTCGGATACGCATCGACAATTCCGATGGTCTTGAGCGTCCGGTCTGTTGCACATTGCGTCAGAATCCCGTCATATTTATCAATCCACCAATATCGCTGAAACAAGTGATCGACAAAAGCCAGGAGCTGCCAGAAGTCACCAGTATCGACGAGCCCAGTCCTCGGGTAGAAGGTATGCAGCGTAGCGTATGCAAGCTCATTCATACCATCGTCCCAGAATAAAGACGGTTGACTCCCGACCGGCGACAAGCAGAAAAGGCAACCACGTACATGCAAACTGAGTCGGTGCAGAAGAAGCCATTTCTTCGAGAAAAGTGGCACAATTGTCTCAAGTAGAGGGATGAAGAAGTGATGGGTCGTAGAGGCTTTTGCGTGATCGTTCCTCGCAAGTGAATGGGAGAAACGGGAAGCAGGCAAGTGTTCAACGTCGAAAACAAGAGAGTAGATTCGTATCGATCGTAATCGAGGCGATACCAACGAAGCTCGTGATGGAGCTTTGAGGGGAAAGCTGTCGTTTGTCAAAAGTGAAGTGAAAAGTTGTGACTAGCTCTGTTAAGGCTGACGACGGAAGGGAAACCCGGGCGATTGCAATGTGAACCACGAAACAAACTTTCAAGGCGCAACAGAACACAGTATCAAGGAGCAGGAGCAGGAGCTGATGCAGAACCGGAGAATGAGACTGGTTGCTGGTTGCTGGACACGACTGACTGCGCGAGGAGGAACTGATTGACTGACTGACTGACTGACTGGCGGACTGGCTGGCGGCGGGGGAAGAAAGGGAACGAGACAAGGAGGCTCAGCACGAAAAACTAGTTTCCAAATTTGGGTTTTATCGCCAAGAGCTTACGTGTGACCCAGCCGCCCGGCACGCAGGGTTCTCTTTTTTCGGCCCGACACCTCATCACCACACCACACTACACAACAACCAAACAATGACTCTGATGGTATACACAATTCCTACCCAAGGTAACCACCAGGGTAGCATATCAACAGAACCCAACAACCGCCCTCTATGCTACGAATGTTGCCAAATACGACAGCAGCAACAGCTCCGGCGACTTTACCGGCACTGCTTATTTCCGAGAGAGTGAAGCGGAGATTTTTAGAGCTCCCAATAGCCAAAACGAGCGGTTCGGATGGTTAATATCCGTCCTTTTTTTTACCCCCCGAGTAAGGACTGCATGACAGCACATAATGTAGCTATGCGATGAAAGAGATAAGGAAGCAATTGATGGTACGAAAACCCAGGGTTTAACATCTGCCCATGTTCGAGGGGAACTACTCCATCACCATTCACGAAGTGTACCATCCTATCAGTTGATTCTCACCCGGAGAAGTGACAAGCTTTCTGGCAGAATATTTGACTTGGAATATTTGCGTATCTCAACTGATAATGATACTATATAGTGTACCAATGCCGCTAACGTGATCGAAGCTAGACTGATAAAGCCAGGCGATGGCGTTATGTTTATACGAGAAAGTCCTAATATCGTTCCGTCAACTCTTCGTGAAACTGATGACTACTTTGGACGGTGTTTTTAACAACTGCAAATTACCGAATCCTCCGCATCTGGATACCGACTCCCGGTTAATCGGCTTCTTTGAGAAGGCTTTGCTCAACGGAATCATTTCTGGTCCATTTCTGAGACTGTAGCTCAAAGGAACAAGGTCTCAAAATCGCGCAAGCCAAACTTATCACACCTACAGTACAGCATCGCAGGGGACGTAAGGGCCTCAATGTTGCCAGGACCGGATGTGGTACATGGAAGAGGTACTTTATAGCATACCTGTAGAGCTCTGCCATACTAGTACAATGCCGTGCATAAAGAGAACGGAAACTTTATTAGAGGATTGTCTGCAATCCTGTCTAGAAACCGCTGGGCCTGACCGATCCCCCGAACCTGAATGACTTTCCGCACATCAAGAAGCACACCTAAGAGCACGTTTAACCCGATGTACTGGCACAAAGACAAGGGCGGGCTCGCCATAATGCAGCATTAATGTTCCACGCTTACTTCCGTCAATAGTGCAAACAGTAGTATGGTGATCGTTGCTTTGTGTCCTGCAGAATCAGCCGATCTGTACTCCACATGTCAAACGCGGAACTACCCACCCCTTGTTGTCAAAAGGAAAAGACATACCTTATTAATTTCGTGACTCTCTGAGTGATATTGCAATAACATTACATTCACGCATCGCGAAGAGCTCCTACCAAAAAATGATAGCAACACAGGATTGAGGAATGGGAGGATGAAGCACTCGCAGGCCGCTGGAAGGTGAAAAGGTTCCCCTGCAAGGTCCCAAATCCCGCAGGGAGACCAAATCTGATTTAGGTGTTCCGGCAAGATCGAGCGGCCAAGGGAAACAGCACCAGATATCTCCAACCTTGTTGAGATCTCATCTCGCCTTTTTCTTTGGGCAAGAGACAAACTTTATCGTGGAACACCCTACAACCGACCTACAACCCCTTATAGCACACCGGACCACCAAACACAAACCCATAGGTCCCCACACTGTCGTTTCGCCAACCTGCCGCAGTCTTCTCCAACCCGAATATTCAGGACCCCGTGCCGGCTCCGTGGATTGGCTCCTCAGATAGTAGCCTGTATATCCAAATGCAGTTATAACAGTTTTGACACCCAGACAAAGAATTGAAAAGTTATATTTTCGATCCGAGTCTCGCCATGAGGCCCCCATTGAAGACAATAAATTATGACTCAAGAGTCGGCTTAGAGATCACCTCTAGGCAATAAGCTTAATTCGACGTCCGAAATCTCGCGTCTATATATATCCCACCCAGTTTGTGGTGCTTGGGTTTCAAACTCACTACACAACGCCCGTGATGGCGGCGCTCATACAGGCAGAGAGCAAGCAAGTGTGTAGCCGCGGCACTTCCTAGATGCGAACCTACATATAATGAACCGCCAAAGTTATGATACTATTGCATCCACTCATCTCGTTTATTCAGCCAACTTACCAGATATCAATCTACTCGTCCTGGCATTAATTCTTCCCCTAGATTACAAAATCACTGGCTCCAACTATCCACCGGCTCTAACCCACTCAACATAACGCTCGGAGCCATTCAATCCTGAAATTTCCAATAAGTCGATCTGTTCCATCACTTTCTCCTTTCCTCCCTCCTTCTTCAACCGATATGGCCTAGCAGCAATAATCTTCCCCACCTCCCTCTGCTTCATTCCGGAAAGCTCCGCCGCTATTTCAAACATACTATCCTTCTGGTAATACTTCCACAATTTTTCAGAGTCCTTCAAAACCCCCTGGATGGTGATCAATTTCATGAATGCAGGATCATCGTGGCCGCGGCAAGGCTTCACCGGTATATATTGCGCCGCTTCACGGATATCCTTGGTGAGACTTGATTTAGCTTGCTGAGGCAGGAGCTGCTCGGCTTCGGCATGGTAGTTCAGGAATAGCGTAATTAGTGCCGCGTGTGGGTTTTCGCGCCGCGGCTTAAGTAAAGGACTGATGACGCATAGAATCTCTGGAACACCAACATAGCCGCGGTCGGAGAGGTTGGAAACATCAATGCAGTCAAAGGCGGTAACCCCGTGTTTGGAGACGGAGTTTTGAAGGGCTTGGGCGATGGTACGGGCATCGACTGAGAGAAGGGTAAAGTGGAGATCCTCAGTGTGAAGGCGGGCAGAAAACTTCTCAAGTTGGGGCAAGAGATGGAAGTAGAGTAACCCGTAAATGTCGTTTTTTGGAGCCGTTCCGCTGTCCAGGACGGCTTTGATATCCCAGCAGTTGAGTGGTTCTGCAGAGTCATTCAGCATCCAGCCGCCCCCGTGAGCATCGAATAGAGTGCTGTAACTGTTAGTATATCATGGAAACGGCCAATATTGGTTGGTGCTTACAAGTTGGCTTCGGTGAATTCACTACGGTCCGCACCAAAAGGTAGCAACAACCCATCTTCATAGAACTGCTGCTTCGATGCACGGCAACTCGCGGGAATCAGGCATAGATGTCTCTCTCTATAATCGCGCCGAGCCTCGTTCATAGTTATCTGATGGCGAATCTGTGTTGCTTCCTGCGAGCTCATTTTCAAGTCTAACATGCTGAATAACTCGGTCCAGTGCGCTCTCGGTAGCACGCAGTGCATCTTACCCTTTTCTCCAAGATTAAAGGAGGTCGATAAAAGAGTATCACTGGGAGTAGAAGGGGCTTTAGCCATATGCAATGATATTTTCTTGAAGCCTTCCGAGAAACTTTCGCGGAGTCGCTTGCACATAGCGGATGGAAGTTTCGCCGAATACCATAGATGAAGTCCCATTTCGGCGGCTTCAGTGGGTGGAAAGACTGAGAATACCCAAAGTAGAAGCAGGTTCCGGATAACAACGTACATTTCGCGGTCGTTTATGACGATGTTGCACCGGCCCTTGAAGCTAGATGAGAGGCCGTTGACAGTGGCGAGGATGTTGCGAATGTCTCCGGAAGCTGTTTTCACCATCAGTGGTGCCTCGAAAAACTTAAATAGGCTGACAACAAGCGAGAAAAGCACTCACCGGCAAAGCATAGGTCTAGTGGTTTCTTCCAGTTGTTGCCCTCGTTCTTTTGAAGTTTGACATGGTCAAACGCCGGCATGTTACCCAATAGATACTTGTTCATTCCACATGTCGACATCGAAGGCCCGTTGTCAGAGGTCATGAAGGTGGGCGTTCGGCCGCTCGTGAACCATTGGGGGTCCCAGCTGTCTTTGGATAGTGGAGACTTGCACAAACGTTTGTGGGTTTTCCAATGGTCGCGTTGGCAGTCCTTACCGCAATACTATTTGCGCGCAGTACGTACAAAATCAGTTACCAAAAAGAAATTTCTGGGGTTCAGAGACCCGGCTTGCCTTGACTCGATTGCACCCAGAACAGATGCTTATACCGGGCTTTTGACACTTCAACGGAGAGTTTGCACAGCGTAAGATGACGGCATTAGTTGCCGCAGTTGCCGCAACAGACGCGACCTCAGCAGATGACATGATTGTGGTGTACGTAGCAGAAAAGTGACTGATGAACTGTGGGTTCTAGTAACGTTCGCGTAGCACTAGAAGAGTTTGGAATGGGTTGACCATAGAATTGCAAAGGAGGTTCGCATGGTTTGAAAATTGAAACTCAGATGCAGCGGCGGAGGACGTCTGCTTTTTGACAATCGCTTTCTTGGCGCGTGACCCGAGGCGACCGGCCATCAACCAGTGGTTAGACAAACACGGCTGTAGCGGTGCATGAATCACGATGCGTCATGACACGTTGGCGGGCTAACCGGCCTCCAGATGCGGCAGCGGGTTCCCCCTGCATCTAATCCACACCGGTGCACAGCATTCTGCACCAATAGAGGCAAAAGCCATGGACTACTCGACATATGTACCAGGACACCGTTGTAGCTGACCCTTACTTGATGTAGAGATAGCCCACTATAAAATTAGTCGTTCAGATGAGTTCGGCCGCTTACATGTTTTAGTTCTTCTAGATCCAGGCTTCAAGTAGCAGGTTGGTGTATTAATGGGAAGGGCAGTAGGATAGACTTGTAAGGGTTCCTCATGGATATTCACTCGTATTGTGAGTGACCCGTTATGATGATTCACTAGAACCAGAGTGACGTTATGAATACTTAAGTATGTACTCTTTAATAAACCAGGCCTTTATCCAGCTTAACATCTCGAACCACTGGCTTTAAATCCTACAAAGCTGCTAGAGCCATAAACCGAGATCCACTACTAATTCTACGATAAATACATCTATTGCAATCAATAGCCTGCAAACGCCAGTGAATCTTGAGTTAATAACTACTCTGACTCAACTTTCTCTTCCAGGGCAATATCCTTTCTATGGTCCCGCAGCAGACACATGCCAACTCGTCGTCCACATTCCTACTCTCCCTAGCCATCCCCCAAGCCCCCGAATCTCCCGTACTATACCAAACCGGCTTTTTCCCCTCGCCCGCCTTCCATTGTCGTATCTGCTCCCGCATCTCATCAACTCCTCTCTCAAATTCATCGCATTCATTCTTATTTGCCCCCTGTCCCTCTGCCCAAAACGGATCCGACGAAAGTAACTCGCAGGCAGTCGCGCCTGTCTCCTTGTAACGCCAATAAAACCTGCTCCATTCCTCTTGTCTCGCATGGAACTCAGAATCGAACCACTTCCGTTCCCCGCAGGCAAGTCTCAGAAACGAGAGATAGCTTCTAACCGCGCGCTGCGTATCGCCCTGTCTATAGTCTGTAGCCCCAGTATGCACATCCTCCCGTGCATGGTAATCATGCTTGTGCTCTCTGACATTCCCTAAATCGCCCAATAGAAACGAATTTGTAGCGGAAATGAAGATATTATCCATCTTCACGTCGTCATGTGTCTATCCTCGCCATTAGCCGTTGTTCTCCCTAGATGTATGGGTACATACATAACCAGCTTGATGCATCTCCCTCAACGCTACCAAAACGCCTCGGAATCTCCTTCTGTAAACCATATCCAATTCACTCGGCGACATTCCACGCTGCTTCAAGAGCTCCGCCAATGTCTCAAGTGTTCCGAACCTTAAAAACGGCGTCACAAGCCTCCACTCGCTGCCTCCCAGCCAACTATCAACCCAGAAGTAGTCCACCGCATAAATAAACCCACCCTTTCCCCTCCTTTCTTCCCGCCCGGTTTCAAACTCTCCGGGCGCATTGGCGTTCGCAAAGTATAGTGTTGCTGGTATCTCGGCCGGCCATTTGCCGTCCCCGCCGAGTTTTTGCAGATGAACCGGGAGCGGGTTCTTTCGAACTCCTTGGAAAAACCCCTTTATGACGACTTTTTTGCCACTTAAGGAGTCGTGGTAGACTGATGCGCTTCCCTCACGGCCTAGACCGAGTACCTTGATGAAGGTGTACCTGGAGTCAATGTTTTTTGTTCTGCGGTCGAAGTGACGATGTGGTGTGGGTGGAGGTGGGAAGAGGATGAGAGGAGAGAGGCCAGGTGGGTAGTGAAATTTTGTAGGTTTCATGCGTGGGTGCCGATACAGGAGGAGGCGATTGATGACGTTCAGTGTCATCGAGTCGAGGATGAAGAGGAGACTGAGAAAAAGCAGAAGAAATAAGTTGGTACTTGTTGTGGGGGTAGGGATACTGAAAATCTGCATTGTAGGATTGCTACATGTTTTGTGAATGCATATAACAGTGCAGAGTGAAGTGGCAAGTGGGTGTTGGTTGCTACGGTATTGTTGGATGGTATGTTGACGTCAAGAAGACGACTCCAGACTAAAGAAGGTTTACGGCGGAGAATAGAGTTTGGCTCTAACAACCTTAGGGAAATAAAGTGACATTACCTAAGTAATTTTGTGACATGATGATATTCCGGGAGCGGGGACCCGAGTTGTGAAGTAGTGACTGAATTCCGCATCCGCGTTGAAATCATGCCCCGTTTACTTGTGCTGCCATTTCAAGGTCTTTTATCGGTGTTTATCTTGGGCCCGCTGGCTGAGTTTACGAAGGACGTCTACAAGCACAATCAATTGCAGTTAAACCCTCGTGAAACTATACAGCATCCAAGCATCAACATACTGCCCCCATAAACTAGACTTTGGCTCGGTGAATGGACCTGCGAGCGGCAATGAATTCTGGAAATGATAGGCACCAGAGCTCCCCGAGGTTTTGGGATTTCCTGTCACCGTTTCCACTGTGGTGAACCCTTCTACCCTCTGATTTTCATCACATGGTCGGTCAATCTGCTACAACCGATGTTTCTTGGGACTTCGAGCTAGCAGTAGTGTTAGGAACATCTTCGTGCGGGGGCGTTTTCTTGTAGGTAAGGGAGCTTGAACCGAAGGCGCAAGCGGCAGCAGTTGGTGGAGTTTGCCGAAGCTTGCGACGGTAAATTGGGATTAGGCTAGGGACCCGCAGATTATGTTAAGATAGGGCGTAGGCATGTATACATGTAATGAGGTTGGAACTATGTATTATTCTTTGACATCGATTTAATCCTTGCCCAACCAAATTGAGGCATTGGACCTCGAGGTCTCGCTGGCCACGAGTCCATCCGTCTGAAAAGGCAGGCCGGATAGCCGGGAAATCCATCAAGACGATACCAGACTGGTCACACGTCTCGTTTCATGCAACGTGCACTACTAATTATGCTGCGAATTCACATCACGGCTATCACCATCTGATTCGAGCTCCGGCATAGATCCAGTGTTGATACCTTGACATGTTTGACTTCACGGCTCCTGGTCATGTGGAATTTGCTGAAGACGATTCACCTGCTAAGGCTAAAGCTATCGGGTTGTAGATTCAGCTCCACTAATGATTATATGATTCTATAGAAAGAGTTCAGAAAGGGACAGCACGTCTCTCCCTCCAGTACAGAGGAAGCTAAATCCACCAACCTCATATTCACCGTCCAGTTCACGTCTGCAAATTCGAAATGTCCGTCGACAGATTCAGGTTAGCTGACGTGCTCCACGGCCACCACCGAGACGCGTAGCGGCACCAACAGGGAAGAGTATACCGCGAAGTAGTAACAGCTGAATAAATTTGTTAATGGGAGTATGAAGATTTCATCTAGATACTCTTAACTAGTTGCTCACTGGGGGATTCTGTACCAGAAAATGCAAATGTCGAATTTCACCTGCAACCGCCTTGCACACAGATATTATCCAATGGCTGCAAAGCTGCTACGTCCGATGGACAGATACATACACTCCATATGCGGATTGGGCAGATCCGCGAACAGGGTCCCTAGCAGCAAATTCCGCGAACAGGGTCAACGGGTCAAACCCATAAAAGGTATAATATCACCACCACCAATCACCACCAATCACCGCCAAACACGCAATCCAAATCGTGCCCAGAAATGAAGATCTGAGAAAATCGCCGACCACAGCACCGCGCAATGAGATCCAAACTATTACTAGCATCTCCACGAAAAATAAATGGCTCAGCTCACAAAATAGATTGGTCGACCAGGAACCCCCCATACATCAACAGCCCCCAGCGCGTGTCTCCGCACGAGTACCCTCTATATGTGACCCTTAACCACCGAAAGATTTCCCTGACTTGTTTATTTGCGGGGTTTGATTCATCCAGAGCATGCGGGCATGTGCGCGGGTTCCCGCATGATATACAGATCGCATCAAGCGCCACCTCGCCTGCGTATAGGGACCTTATAGGCGGATGAGCCCAACAAAACGAATGACACCCATCCGTGATTTGACGGATTAGATGTAGGGGGATAATGGTAGCAACAGCTACCGTCATGCCTTCATGTTGGAGAATTCTGAAAATGATCAACCTCAAGTGCGTGTTCCAGCAATGTGGATGGGTTCTCTCCTATTCGTGTAAGTCATTGAACGGAATAGAACACAGAATGAGTTGAATGGCTCTAGCCTATAATATGTTATCTCATAGCTATACTCTAAATCCATACTTAATATACACGCGTGCTTCATTGCAAAGCTCGGCACACATAATAAGACAAGCTCTATACAAGATAACCTTGTATTTGAGGCTCAAGTCCGTCCCCAACAGTATATCTCTCCCGTGCCGCCCCGAGGATATCCAGATTAGTTTCATACAATTGCAACAGCGAGTGACATATGGTGAGCACGGTTCCAACCAGAATAGTCTTTACCCACAACTGCAGTATCAGACACACTCACCCCGACAATTCACATACTTATGCCAGTATTGGCTATGATAATGGCGGCTTGCGCCCTATGTAGAGTACTTGCCGCCAGCGTATAACAAGTTGGTACTAGCTAAAGATATTGAGAAGCGAATCACACATCGAGAAGTGTTTCACACCGGAAAAAGCCGCTAAGGCCTGCATGGATCACGTAGATACTGGTTATTCTCTCTGAGAATTATCTACTCTATTCCACCTGAATTGTCCTAGAACGCACCTGTACAGGTTTAGTTGGCAGCACTAATATTTGGCTGCGGCGACAAGCCTTATTGCTGACCATTACTTAATATCATTTTGAGAAAGGGATTGGAGCTAGGGCTCGGTAGATATGATCAGCCGCATGCAACACATCAATATGTAACGGATTTCTCCAGGATCAGTCATTGAAAAACATACAGGGGTAAATCCTCATTATGATAAAGCCCCTCTATGCCCCCCACCTGTCAACGTTCCCACATAGTGATATCAACCCTAACTCCGGATGGCCAACCCATATACTAACACTCAAGCGGCAATTGAAGTTGATCCAGCAGTACTGAAGGACGATTTATCGGAGGATTACCTATCCACTGGGTTACAAAGCTCCATTTCCGGTGGCTTAAGAGAATGCTGAGTTTAGACATAGTTATGATACGAGCACTGCGAGTTTGTCTGCATCAATCAGTGAGTACGTGTTTGAAAATGGTGTGTCTTAGCACTTGATTAGTATAGTAGCGCGCGATCGCTGACGTTGACCTTCACATTTGCAGGACGTCGCTATCATATCTATTTCGGGCCCGACAAAAATCCCCACCCCACGGACGAGATGGAGCAGGATCGCTTGGATCTGCAGCACGAGATTTACTATATCTTGCTAGGAAAGCAACTACATATAACCCCATTAACAGAACCTCATCGGATACTGGATATTGGTACCGGAACGGGGATTTGGGCTATAGGTACACATGCATCGAACCCGCCGCGGAATCGCTCTTCGATATTTAATCACTGATCTCGCGGCTTTTAGACATGGCGGATAAGTATCCAATGGCCGAAGTAATCGGACTGGATTTGAGGTAGGTAAGACACCGATGTTCTTTTAGCAAAATTCCAGACTCACTCCGACGCTCTAGTCCCATTCAACCGGCATGGGTCCCTCCGAACTGCAGGTTCGAGGTTGATGACGCCGAACTAGATTGGACATACAGTTCGGTACTTGATTCATCACAGCACGATCGAGCTACGTCTGTTCAGCTTACCAGATAACAGGACTACTTCGACTTCATACATGCGCGTGACCTTGGTCATGCGGTGAGCGATTGGTCAAAATTGCTGTCCCAAGCCTACAGGTACGGCAGTGCCCCTTTGACACCCTGTATGTGGACTGACTGTCAGAAGATGTACCAAGCCTGGCGGCTACATTGAACTCTCAGAGGCGGATATGCGCATCCGCTCGGATAATGGAACATTGGCAAAGGCTGGTGGGATGGTTCGATATATCGAGTTGATCATGGAAGCAATGGCAAAGCGTAATCTCACTTACTCACACGAAACTCTGAAGCAAGACTTGAAGAATGCGGGGTTTGTTGATATCGAGGTGATCAAAGTGAAACTGCCCCTTGGGCCCTGGCCAAAAGACCCTGAGCTCAAAAAGGCGGGCGCAATGGCCTTGCTGGCGGGAGAAACTGGCTATCATACCTATGGGATGCATTTTTTCACCCGGGTGTTGAATATGAGCTCAGAAGAAGCTGATGAGGTTTGCCGTAAGGCTTACCTCGGTGCCTGCAACAAAAACAATCACGTCTATTGCACTCAGTATGCCTCTTCCGTCTATACATCTACCCCCACATGAGCCGGCTGAGAATAGCGCTGACTGGTGTTCCAGACTTTTTGCGTACGGGCGAAAACCTGAAGAGTGACCGGTCGAAGTTCATCCCCTTAGCGGAGGGAGCTATTATGATATCAGCGTACTTTCCTCAGTGCCCTGAACTTAGCGGTGGTTATTTGTATCTTTGTCATAATGTTAATACATGCTTTATTTTAATTCTATTGCGCTCTCTCACTCACTTTTTGAGTGATTTAGCGTGAGATTTGAACGCGGTTACCCACAGAGCGAGCATTGAATTATCTACTAATTCCTTCGCACATCTCCGCCGATGCAACGACCCCCGCACTACTCCTGATTTCGCTCGTCATATGCGAGTACTGCCTGATCGAGCAAAAAATGTATCTCCTCGGAAAAAGACCGAGAGGGCGTGGTAGATACATACTTACTTCAGTACTTAAATACTCTCAAAGTCAACATTTAGAATGTTCGAAGCACAGTATGAAAGTGGCTGAAACGTATGGTACTCAGCCAAGGTAAGCATAGTGGGGTAATACGCGCGGGTTCAGCATTCAGCCCAACCGACTGAAGTGGATTGACGCTAATGCTAGTCTCGGAATTACCACCCATGGTTTACCACAGCCGGCACCTTGTCCGCGGATGGGGGTACCACGTGGTATACCATCCACAGAATTCTGCGCACGGGACGATTCCAGTAGTGAAACAGACTAGATTGTTCATGTGTATCATTCGGTCATGAAATGTGATTCGTTGCAGATGAAGATCCGAGATTCCACTGAACTGGAGCGTTGAATAAGTGCTTAAGTAGTTACTTAAGTATATGAGAGCAATGGCAAGCTTATGTTGACATATACTGACGACTAGAGAGTGAAAGGAGCGTTGAGGGAATGTATGCTGCATGCGTGGTGTTGTAGCTATGTGATGCGGATGGCAGCACACATGAAGTTCTTCACCGACTCACTGTTGAAGATAAACAATACCATTTGCGAGACACTACAAGCATACACGCTTTATATTATTCAGCACAAACGAAACACGGTTGGGTTACTCTAGATACACGCAACACTTGGAAACAAAACAGGATGCTCAGTTAAATCGCTTACTGACTCTAAAGAAGCTAACATAAATCCTTCTAGCTTTTTGAAATATGCTGGAATTTGAAAGAAATTTATAGGAAGGAAATTAAATGACAGGCAATTGACGAGTCAAGCGCTGTTTCTTTTTGCTTGGATTTGCAGGAGTCGCCCCTTCGTCGCTACTGTTGCTTGTGTGTTGTGATATCAACTTCGCAGGATATTGTGGATATTGTGGAGTGTCGATAGGCTTTGTACAAACCTCATCCCGTTTTCTTTTGCGGGTGTTCCTAAGGGTATCCTCTTTGTTGTCGTAATAGGATGTTACCAGCTGCACCTGGGAATTCGGTGAGCCTGGCTCATGATCATCTAGGACATCACAGACTAGCCACTTCTCGGGAGACTTGCACCGCAAGCTAATAGTATTCTCCAAGTCACAACGACTGGTAGAGAAAAGCCGAGCGTCAAAGTTCCAAAAGTTAAGTTCTCGGTCATCCTGAGGCTTGCAGGGTTCGTCGTATTTATCCATAAGCTTGGAGAAATTTTCGCAATTATCCGTAAGCCTGTATCTCAGTCTTTCACTGGGAAGTATAGCTCCGTCCAAACGTTTCATCCAGTCCGTAGAAAACCCCCAGTCACCATCCCACTCTTCCATCTTTTTTCCTGCGTAAAAATGAGCCCCAACATGTATTTTCCTTCTCGCCCAACTGTTGAAATTGCTCCCACAGAAACCGCAGCGTGATATATCAGGAGGAGAGGATCTTTGTAGCCAGCTGTCAAACGCGCCGCGCCATTCTGTACCGTGGATCCTTTTCAAATGCTGTTTCAAGTGACCTTTCCGGCAGAAAGTCCGAGTTTTTATATCCTTGGCAGCGCAAACACTACGGCAGTACTGTGAAGTGTCATCGGGTAAGTGCTTGCAGCGGCAGTACACACAAAGTCCAGTCTGTAAGTCTGTAGGGCCCTTAGGTGCACATATCCATTTGTCCAGAACCAAGTGGACGCTCTCCTCGTGGCGGACCCAATTTCCTTGAGTTTTGAATGTGGCCATGCAGAATGTGCACTCATACATGAACTGCGTCTTCGGGATGTGTTGCTCTGGGTTGTGTTTCTTTGCTTTCCGGCCTGGACTTCGACATCTAATGCGCAAAGCAGACTTTCGACGTCCGGAGAGAGAGATATAAGACCCGATAGATCCTACGCTGGCGGCGGATATATTGGATTCACCGGACTTGCCACCCAAAGATCGAGGCCCACTAACGCTACGGTACGCAGGATATTCCGAATTGATAAGACCTAGGTCGATAGATGTGGATTCAGACGAACAGTAGAAAGGAGGCGAGAAAAGACTAAATGTTTGTGGTGAAACTAGGGCCGTAAAGCACAATTCTGTGGTCTTAGTGGCAGCAGCCTTGATGTGGTTTATGTCGGCACTCTCATCGTCGGATGGATCGGAGAGGTATCTTTCAAGCATCGGAGGTGACTTTGGCTGAGGCAGGTGATCCAAGAAGGGAATCTAGGTGAGTAAGCATTTAGAACTAGTTGATTCAGGTAACATTTCTCACGGGGGACGGTGGGCTTTGATCATTTCTCTTGCTAGTGACCATACCATCAAGATCAAATGCATCGTTTTCTGTTCCTTCAGGTATGTCATTCTACATATATAACAAAGAAAAAATCAGCTCTGATCTTAATTTTTTTGAATTCGTTTTCTCGTCAACTCACATATTGGTCTATTTCGTCAAAAAATGAGATGTCAAATTCTGGATCTTGGAATTGGGCAAGATTCTCATTATAAACACGGCAAAGGTCTGAAGCCGTATCTAATTCTTGCTGGAAAGTGACGACATGTCAGCTGGGGTGGGCCAAAAGTTATGTAACGAAGACAATATACCTCACAAGGATTGGGCCAAGCTGTGTGACCATATTGGCCTTCTAACCCATCTAGTAGCGTTTCCCGTGCCAAGAGGTTCCCGAGGTTTGCTGCTCTGGGGAGATAGGTTCCGTTCTGGGAAAGGTCTGATTCCATTTTTGCAGTGATGGGAAGTTGCAAGAGACGGTCACAGAGAGCAATGGCTCTTACCTTGTTCGTGTGCTACCATATATCTGTGCTCGTTTTCCCTAAGCTATGGTGCTCTGCGATTGGCTAATCACATATTAATAGAGTTTTCCCTACCGACGCTGCCTGCATATCGATGTGTGCATTGATGTACCCAATTGCAAGGCTAAGACTATAGCGAGCCACTCATTGGTTCCGAGCAACGGCATAAACAAATCAGTAATTGTATACAGTGATTTGTCGGTCTGAATCTCTGAACTGTCAAGATGGGATTTGACGTGGCGTTTTGAAGACGTTGCATTGAAATTGTAGAGACACGGAGCACTACTTCTCAAATGGGGGGTTCTCGTTCCGAAATACCCAGGCTGGTTGTTAAAGTAGCACAAAAATTGTGGAATCAGTACAGCGATAGGTTTGTAGGATATGAGTGTTGTGAAGTGCTGGAGACAGTTGATCTAAAATTAGAGTTTTAGGATTCTCGTGCGTAGGTGGGATGCATAAAAATATTGGCTGTCACGCCAGTATGGTATGATGGCTACGCAGTGGGCGAATATGTCAACCGCCAAACCTTGAAACAACGTCGCCCTACCGCCTCGATGCGTCCACCACCACGACTACAACCATCGATATTCCCCCCGCTATGTCGTCAGTGCCTTCCCCACAAACGGCGGCCCCCGATAGCTTCTTTACGTCGCCTATCCACGGCCACCCCTGGCACTCCAGATAACACAACCCCCATCACTGCCGAATTTCAAAAATCGCAGAAACGCGCCCTCAAAGAACGCCATAAAGCCTCTTCCTCCGCCTTCTCCTTCTCGCCTTCCAGCCCCTGGGAGGTAACCTGCGGCCTCGAAGTCCACGCGCAGCTCAACACCGTCCGCAAACTCTTCTCTTGTACTCCTCGATTCCCCTCCCTTGCCCTCATATCACTACGAACTATCTAACCACCCCTACCTCAGATGCCAAAACCTCCACCACCGCCTCGCCAAACTCCCACATCTCCGTCATCGATGCCTCACTCCCAGGAACCCAACCCACGTTAAACCCCACCATCCTCCTCCCAGCTCTCCGCGCCGCCCTCGCACTCCAATGTACTCCCGCCCCGCTGTCGCGTTTCGACCGCAAACACTACTTCTACTGGGACCAACCCGCAGGGTACCAAATAACACAGTTCTATCAACCACTCGCGCGCGATGGGAGGCTTGTCCTCACCCCCGAGAGCGACGGTGTCCCATCCCAGCTAGAGCTGAAGATCCGCCAGGTACAGATTGAGCAGGACACTGGGAAGACGATTGCTGCACCGCCAAACTCGCTTGTGGATCTGAATCGGGTGGGTGCACCGCTGGTGGAGATCATCACCGATCCTTTCCCGCTCGATGCTGCAGAGACCGCCGGGAAAGTGCTCGCGAAGATCCAGGCTGTGCTCAGAGCCGTCAACGCATGCGTTCTTGGCATGGAATGGGGTGGGCTACGCGCCGACGTCAACGTTTCGGTCCGCCGGCGAGGCCAGACCGCACTGGGTCAGCGCTGCGAAATTAAGAACCTATCCTCGTTCAAGGCAGTCACAGACGCCATCACCGCCGAGGCTACGCGGCAAATTGGGATTGTTGAAGCGGGGGGAGAGGTACAGGGCGAGACGAGAGGGTGGGATGCGGAAAACTACACCACTCGAAGACTCCGCGGGAAAGAAGGCGAGGTGGATTACCGGTACATGCCCGAGCCGGATCTCCCACCGGTCGTGTTAGCCCCGGACTTGGTTGAAATGATTAAAGAGACAATGCCCTTGCTGCCCGATCAGATCATTAAAGAACTCAGCTCCCCCGCGTACGGGCTATCTGCGAAAGACGCGCGCACACTATTACTCTGGGACGAGGGGAGAAGTGGCCAGCCTGGTAGCGTTGTCGCGTACTATAAAAAGGTTGTATCCCTGGTTGTACCCGCTACTCCCGCCGTTGGGAAAGTTGTTGGAAACTGGGTGATCCACGAACTTGGCGGACTTCTCACCACGCGTGAACTCAGCTGGGCTAACAACCCAATCAATGCCGCACGCCTTGCCGACCTTGTCTCCCTGGTTGTCAAGGGGAAGATTACAGGCCCCACTGCGAAAGCGCTGCTGCCACGTTTACTCACCGAGGACCGCACACCGAGCAAAATTGTAGCGAAAGAGAACTTGGGCGTGACGATGATGAATGATGCGGAGTTGGAGACCGTGGTGAAGGGGGTGCTCGAAACGGAGGAGGGGAAGAATGTGGTTAAGCAATTGCTGGAGTTGAAGGGGGATGAGAAGAAAGCGAGTGAGAAGAAAAGGAAGGGTTTAAGGGGATTTGTCGTAGGCAAGGTGATGAGGACCCTGGGTGGGAGGGTTAAAGCGAAGAGAGTGGAGGGTATGTTAGATAGATTGCTGGCAAAGTAGTTTGATCTCGTAGGCTGCGAGATCCTGTAATATTAAGTGAATGCCAAACATAGACGATATGTCCCTCACCCCCCTTCTCCTGCAGAGCGAGCCCTGTGGCGAGGTAAGTAGTACTGCTGCGGATGAACACAATCTCACCAAGCTAGGTCTCAGGGTCCTAGGTACAAGAGCTGTGCTGGCCTGCGGCCAGTCTGGCGGATGGAGGACGGGGGTAAAGTAGAGTACAGTGTAGATTCGCCGCTGCGCGAGTCATCCACAGAATGTCGTCTGTGCTAACGACAGCAGCTTGTATCTAGTTCTAATAGATCTCTATCCTCTACACGCCCGGATTGGGGAAATTAGTAGCAGTACTGGTTTTGGCAGTCGAGCCGCCAATCAAACTGATCCCACGAGTGGATCGCTTGACATCTGACGTATGACCGCACTAATCAGATTCGATGTTGTTTTGCCGCTAGAGGCATCAGACGTCTGGGCGGGAATAACAGAGTAGGACCCGAATAAACTACGGTCCGGTATGTGGCGGTCACTTCGTGCTATTGGCTCCTAAACGGCAAATGTTCGAACGCAAGCTGATAATATGTTGCGAAAGAGTGTTTATTACAGTTCTCCGCCACAAAACTGATAAATAATGAAAACAAATGTGCCCAAGGATAGAGAGAGCGTCCTGATCTCGCCTGCCATCCCCTACGATTTGTGTAAACTTTCGCCGAGCGAGGCGAAAAAGTCTGGGCACGAGAGCAAGAGCGTCCATGACAATCAATATAAAAACTCCTATATCCATCCATCAAGAAAGCCAAGCCTACCACAACAGATGAAGGAAGGGCATGGTTATGTGCTCTAAGGAGATTATGTATCCTACCAGTTAAGAAGCCAGACCAATATGAAAGCTAGATGAGCAAGAGGAAAAGACAATCCAAATCGACCTGAAACATATTGACGACAAACCACAAGCCAAACCTAATTAATGCTCTCCTCCGTCCCCTCCTCCTCCCTCCTCCGTCCCCCTCCCTTCTCCGTCCCCCTCCCTCCTCCGGCCCACCCTCCTTCAACTGCCCACCCTCCTCGTCCTCCTGCTCCCTCTTCCGTTTCCTCATCCATCATCTAGTTCAGTCGGGGTCGAGCTTAAGCCAGTCCAAGTAGCAGCCGATGTGGCACGCTTCGTCATCGGTGTCACCGTCGTCGGTGCTAGAGGTAGCTAGGCAATAGGGTCGTTTAACACCCTTTCGTTTGCTGACTCTTCCGTTCGGAGGTGGCGAGCTTTGTGGAAGTGGTGCCAGTTTCTTTCCCTTATAATTTATTCTCTCTAGTTTGTTTGTTTGTTTGTAATCATATTGCATTCGGCCGCTTGCGGCTATGGCATATATACTCTCCCTATAATCTTCGCTACTCTAATGAAATCGCAAAAGCAAAAACAAAGTAAAGTTGTGGCCTCCTTTCTCTACCCTCATTCCTAAAACAAAAACAACTTCATCTCACCCCCCCAGGACTCTACTTCTCATCCTCTAAGCTCTCCGCCTCCTCCTCCGCTACAGCCACCCTGCCCACATCCGTGACGAAAAGAAAATCCATCAACGCCTGTGTACATTATTCACTTGCAAAAACTCGAGACGTTGGAAGTTGTAAACGCCACTGTACCCCCGTAACTTTTCTGATAACCCTCCACAGCACCTCTTGTTCCTTTTTCCATCTTTTGCGCCACTTAAATAAGTGGTCCCTGGTTTGATACTCATGTCCACACCACCAACACTTCGTATCATTCCCTCCTCTAGCGCAGTCAGTCAGGTTCATATAGGCGGGGATAATGGTAAAGGTCAGGTAAAGGCGTTAATCCAGTTCGGCTAGGTTCAAGCTAGGTTCAAGCTAGGTTCAAGCTAGGCCCGGGCTGGGCTACGTGTAGCGAGTGTAGTCACCGATAAAGAGAATGTAGTGAAGTTGCTTGCTTTTGGTCGGAACTACGAAGGGCTTGGTGACGCTCTTGACCTTGGTACGCGCATGAACATTTGCTTGTGCTTGGCCTGCATGCAGACGTCGCACATTCCGGAATCTAAGTCTTCAAAGCTATCTATAAGAGACCTCATGGCTCCTGGATATATATACTGATCTACGGCCGGCGTGAACCCGCCACCAGGTTCAGCACCCGCAGCATTACTCCCGTCCAGGATCCAATAGTCACCAAAGTTGAGAGTATAGTTGAAAGTATCCGGCGGCAGCTGTAGCTTCAACTAGGATGGACTCTCCAGAAAACGCAGAACCTAGCGCAAGTCTTCGATGCTGTTGACCAATGGGGCTGCTGTCAACATCCCTTATACTGTGGCTCCAGACTGAGTATACGGGACGCCGTGTACATATTGTAATCGTAGGAGGACATCTTAACTACCGCGCCATTGGCCTTCCTAGATTTGCCAAGTGGAGTCCTACCCGTTCTCAACCTATGGGCCTCGTCCAAGATAGCCTGGTGGAAAAGGCCAGGGCCCCAGAATTAGACCGGCAGGTGTACTTGATGTGGTAACTGTAGTGCACTTGGAGGTGGACTCGGAGATTTGTTTGTTTGTAATCATGTTGTATTCACCCGCTTACGGGTATGACATACATCTTCCTCTAATCCCCGCTACTTGTAATTGGTTCGATTGGGTCTTGGAATTTCAAGCGATGGTTGGGTGTGTTGTCGGAGGTGCGGTGATGGAGGCCTAGGTATAGTAGTAAGTACACTTGTGGGAGCGGTGGTGAGTGCACTTTTTCTTTTCCTCTTCTTTCCATTCTTTCTTTAGGGATAATATGGTAGTTTCAGATGTTATGATCGCCGTAGATGAAGTGGAAATTGGTGAAGAGATTTCATGAGCACCAGATTTAGTAGGAACGCGCTTTGGTCAACTTCACATAGTACTTGGAGGCGTTCCTTGTATTTCTCGATGATGTGCTCTTGTCTATGCTGAGAAATCGAATCCAAGTGTCTTTTGGCTCTATTGGTGATGTCTAACAGGATGGTATTCAAATATTTAGTTAGCCATCCGCATACCGAATTGAGGAGTGCCACTAGACGGTAGGCTTTGGGCTTATATAGTCGGATTTGTTGAGCCGAAAAGTCGACCCTTCGGTTCTGCTGCCAGCCTAATGGGTCCATTTTCTTGCATTCTCGTCTTAACACCGGCAGGGCCGGGGCATTAATCACGTGCTGTCTGCGATTTTGGTAAGGCAGTTATCTAATTTCCCACCATGTCAGGTGATGATCGATGGGAGTGGTGTGGGGGTTCCGCCTCCTGCGCCGACAAGCTTTCTTCATATATTGAACGTAATTGGTTCAAAAGTGGCTTGGCAAAACCAAGCGGCGGTGAGGTAAGTTGTCGGAGTGTTATATCTTGTGTCCATGATCATCGTGGGTTGGCTTGCTCAGGCTTTGGGTAAAATTTGAGCCCATAAGACCTTACGTATATTGAATAGGCGCAAGCGGAATGTTCTGGCTTAAGAGAAGAGCTGGAGTGGAAGGCAGGATTGTTGGAAGGCGTGTTGCTTTTTCACTGGATCCATCGTTTGAAGAGGTGGTGGTATCGGGGCGCTTCGAAGTTCCATCAATTATTTCCCAGAGTTTCTGAGCACGAAGAGCAAGTTTAAGAGCTCCTGCTCATCGTCGATAATTGGATTGTCCTTCGAGTTTGACGAAGCTGTCGGCCTTAGATGAGAACATGATCGTCTTATCGGACATCATAGCGGTAGTAGGTTATTCGTCGAGGGGATATTCGTATAATAACGCTTGTTTAGTTGTAGGCACCCGGGCTCATAACTTATTCAAAAGCGTACGCCATGAGGAAGAGTGCCGGATTCAGACCCGTGGCCAATGCATGAAGCCGAGTAGAAAATGCACGCCCCCAAGATTATTGCAAAGGTCTCGACCTTCCTTAATGTATCATCCAGTGCGAAAAGGATTTCTGCCTGAAGTTCCATCTCTTCCTCGAGAAATCTTAGAATTGCCTTTTATTTAAATTCGGCCCTTTGATGATGAACCGGTAACAGTGCATGCATAGCCGTCGCGAATTAGACCCTCATACCTCTAGTCTATGTGGACTCAACGTCTCCTCTACCCACTCATACTTCTCATCAATCCAGTCATAGTTATCCTCCAGTTATATCGGGTCGCATTAGATGTTATGGCTGCTGGCGAGAGGAAGAAGGACGTTGCTGTGTTGAGACTCATGTGAGGTTTGTTGTTTAATCATACTATATTCACTCCACCTAGAGTATGACAGTATCCATTGTCCCCTCCCTCTCTGGATAGCCCGAATAGGTGGGGAGATTCCCTTTCTCTACCCTTCTTCCCCTTGTGTGAAGCTTTCCGTCGTTGTAAGTGACTTCGGCATGAGTTGAAATACCAACCACGACCAATATTTCGAGGTTAAAGAGAAAGAATGTTGGGTGGAAGGGAATGTTGTAGCCATTTGTAGTTCCGTAATCTCTCCATTCTCCATACGGGCCGTTTCGAGCTGAACGGAATCTCCGGCACAATGGAGAATGTCCCCACATTGCCACCACGCTCTACGAGTATTCCAGTTATCCTTCTCAAAGGACGATACCAGTACTGTATTGTTGAGACGGCAACTACTCTTTAAGATTGTTCCATCCTTCTCGAACGAGCGATCGGCGTCATACTTATTGGTATTTGTTGAGATTCATTTTCGGAGAATCAACAAATAAGGGAGTTGACATTCCTTCAAGGTCCTCCAACAGTCGGCGTTGTAAAAGCTCGAGGTTTTCGAATGGTTCCCAACATCTTGAAGGCTGACGGTGCGTGTACGATCTGCTGGGAAATTGCCGATTGCTATCGTGGAAGGTAGCCAAGATATGGTTGTATGTCTGTTCGTGCTTCTCCTTTGAGCAACCCTGGAATCCAAAGAGTCTCGGCGGTCATGATGCTTAAAAATAATGCGCTGCTTCAGAATTTTTGTTGTTTACGACCTCTAGTATCTCATTCGGCCCCTGCCATCCACAAATACCATTTCAGCACCCATAGATACAAGCTGCAATGCGAGATAGTCGCGAGCCACAAGAACGAGCATAGAGTATATCGGATTATTCTCGTTAGCTCCCCAGAAATCATGAACATCATCTTTTGTCTGGAAGTCCAACGACGTACTTTCCGTATCCAATGTTGCAGTACTTTCCGAAGGAGGAGAGTGGACATACTCACGTACTTGAGCAATGGCTACCTGTCGAGTTCCAGCTGCTGCTTAACACGTACAGCATCGTCATCGACGATCTAGCTCGGTGCGTTTCATATCGGGGGATTTCGGTTGCAAACTGGAGGTAGTCCGGATTGGAATTGAAGTTGGATCCACGGCATGAAAGTTCCACGGGTGGCCACAGTTATAGATACACTCCTCATCCGGGCCTAAGGGTTGCCAGAAGGACTGGCAACCACGACACTCATTGTGCTTGCATTCTCCTTGCTGGATGCACTTGGTAGTACTCGCTGTTTGCAGCGTTCGAAGATGATCACTCTCGGAGTTCTCCAGGCCGTGGTAGGTAGGTTTCATCAGTGTCCCGTTCAAGTTCGACCAAGATACTCAGGCAGAGGAGGTCCCTACGGCGTAGTTTTGTGCAAATTTGGTATCACCGAGCCGTTGTCGAAAGTAATATTGACTTGCCTCTATTCCCATCGAAATACTCGCGGTGTAGTGAGGTCATGTTGCTTTAACAGTGCAATGTTTGTGGCGGGTTGATTGGACTATTTGGATGATGCACCCTTATGCGTCTCGGGCAGGCCGTACCGGTACAATTGTTAGACGATCAGTGTAGAATCAGAATCGCTGTTGTGCGGATCGATACCGCAGCCGCAAGCCCGCCAGTACCGGAATATTGACAGTACGGTTACCTCCGTATCGTTGCGCCAGTCCGCTCCCCGTTACAGTAATCATTAATCATTTTTTAATATGCGATCCCGTAGTCACGTCCAGTCCACAGTTCCTTGGTAGACGAAAGCTTGTTTGATACCACGAGATGGACAAGGGTACGGCGGAAGGCTGTGTGAGCCCTGTGTTGTAGCGTCCTGGAATCTCATAGCCAAGCAGCAAAGCGGATCTTATTATTGACTTGAAGATCGTCAAATTCAGCAGTTCAGAGATCCAATTGTACATGTCCAGTACATTGTAGTTTCGTAGCACTACTGTGTAGCTGTCACAAGGCAAATTATGTATGTGAATCGACGGTTTCTCTCATACTATGTTCATTGGATCAATATTGCGTGATTATCGATAGTGGAGTAAAACCAACCTAAGGTTGAGGTGAGGGTTGGTGTTTGAATCCAGCCAGAGCGGAGTTGAAATGGTTTTTTTATCGGTCCCTGACCGGTTAACATCGAAGAAACATTGCACGGGAATGAAACTTACAGTGGCAGCGCATTGAGGCTCTTCTATCGGCATCAACTCTTCCAGCCAGCAGTTCTTCCTCTCAATAGCTCTCCTGGCGGTAAATGTGCACCTGTATGCCTCCAGAGAACCTAACACTTGTCAGGTTGTCAACCTGACTGAAGAGCGCACCTCCGGGCGGGCAGCGGACCGGGGCGAGGCGGTCTTGGTTGGAAAATCTCTGCGTCTGGTTCTTCGCCGCATCATATGAGTAGCTGGCATCGGGTCTGGAAGACCAGGACTTTAGCATGTCGAGTTGGATAGAGATATAAGAACAAAAGATTGGAACTTACGAAAAGTTTTAACCGGAAATAGAAAGCAAGTTTGTCATCCCCTCCCCCCTTCATCCACCCATCATTCCATGGGAAGTGCACCGGCACCATCACCACAAGCCCAAAAACTCTAAGAGTAAGTCAATCTAATTCGTCAGCTTCATGAATTCAAGAAAAGCAGCTGTGTCCTCTTACCAGAGCTCAGCGAGTGCTATTGCAAAGACGTATCCGGCCGATGATGAAAGAGGGTGGACGGAAGGAGTTGGGAAGCGGGAGGGAATTGTTCAGATAGTACCCCTTATCAGAAAGTGTCAAATTTGATTCCCTCCTTCGAGAAGGCATATCCGCAATTCGTTGGCACGTTTAATGACTACCACATCTCAATTGACATGTGCAATTCTGATCTTACTTAGATTCCCTTGCTGGAGATATCGAAATGGCCTGCTCTACTGCAAACACCCTCCGCTACCCCACTTTGAACGATCAACGGATTTGCTACCGGGGTTCGATGTTACATTCTAATCCAATAATAAAAATATAATATTATATATTAAATACTTAAGGAGGTATACATGGAATTTTAAAGCCTGGAATGATTCCGATTTGTACACATTTAGCCTTTTAGAAACTCACACACATATCACCGGTTAATACCAGCAGGCTATGACAACGAGGGGATGACGGATAAAGAACTTGGAGGGGATGTGAAGGCGGAACAGCCTGAGTTTTAGTCATAGTTGGAAGTGAGCAACCTTGAATGACAATGTGTATGATCAAGATGTCTCATGGCAATTGGACAATTTATACTATTAACTGACTGAATGATATCTACAGACGACTTTTTGGCAGACTCGATTGATCTACCATACATCTTCAACACCATGCATCCCCACTCCGTTCTAAGTTTGACATCTGCCAGGCCGGCACATCTCATGTAACGTGTAACAACCCCGCGCGCCCATTCTCGGCAGACAAATGCATATCCGCTTCAACTCCGCTCAATTACTGCAGACATCAGAATCCTTTGGTACCGTTTGAAAAGTGATTTTTAGGACCAGTTTTCAAGCGCGTTAATTAGCTATATGCAGTCAGCACCAATCGAAGCACTTGAAAACTGAGCTGAAAAATCACTTTTCAAGCGGCGCTAGAGGACTATATTGCAATATAAAAGGAAGAGAGAAGGCAGGGAACGGATGTGCCAGGTACAAGATTGTGAATTGGTCCGCATGTTTGCCCCCGGATTTTTTCTGCCATAAATATGACAAGTAGAGTACAATACGATGTTGCAATTGACAACGTCGCAACACGTGCACAAATGCTGTAACTTATACGGATCGGGGGCAAATTACCAGTTCCAGCTGGGTAAGTACTAGAGTTGCATATACAATTGCTCTCCTTGGCCTTAAGCTTCTTGTCGCTCATGGCTGGATTTCAGGCGCACAACTGTTTTTGCAGCGAGTTATAATAAGCTGTGCTTGTAAAACCAGCTACTTCTTTCGCCTTTATTTTGATCGACAGCAGCTCAGTTGACAATTTAAAGCTACCGACTAAGCTAACTCTAAATGGTTACTTCAGATGACGTCAATTTAGACCCTATCATACCATCCCACCAATCCTCGCGACATCCGTCAAGCTTCATCACCGAACGGCATCGACGATGAAGAGGGGTAACATAGCTCTACTGTAGCGATAACTTCTACTTCTATCGTAGCGGTAGTGACTTCAAGAAATACGTATAAACACGGAAGGCGATGTAGGAAGCTAGAAGAAGCGAATTGAGGGTTCTAGGGCTGAGAAGCACGGTAAAGATTTCAGATTCCCATAATCAAAACGAGTTGTATTGATTTGCCTGTAGCAGTTGCTCTCGACCAATCCTTCCGTCAATCTGTTCGTCCTTAACCTTGGTGCTGAACGATCGCGTTTCTCGGGAGGTGGATATGGGCTCTCGAAGAACGGAGTTTCAAGATCAACATCAAGCGTACCGTACTATTGCAACTACTCTGATTCGAGTAGGTTTGATTCTAGCATCGTATGGGCGGTTAGACGTCGATGTTGGGAGCTGTTATTGCGATCTCGGAAGGCAAGTTGCTTAGACTCCTCACTCGAAATTCTTCGGGATTCCTTGCATACCTCCGAGAATATTTGTGGAGGCGGTTTCCAAAGCCTTGTGTACGGGTGCTGCTTACGTCGAGGTCTGTAACGCCGCTGAATTAGTAAATGCCTAAGTCACTCTTAAGCTTCAGGAGTATATAGCGTGGGTCCAAGCTGAAACACATCATATTATGGACACTAAACGGCTATTAACCTAACCTCTTTCTGTTTGTTTTGTGACCGCCTATCGCCGAAGCAGTTGACAGAGGAACATAGAAGATATCTATGAGAGTAGGAATGATGGTAAGTTCCTGTCCATCTCTTGATCGTCGTTTGGCAACGTTCTATCAAAGGTATCCTTAAGTCTTAATCATGACCTTGTGTGTTAGCTGACAGAGCCACATAGTGCTATCCGGATTTCTTCCACCATGAACCGAATATTCCTATTTACGCATATGAACATACACAAGTCCCGACGACAATCGGATAATTGAGGGAGTGGATGTCACTAATCACATACCCGTAAGGCATCTAGTAGTGCATCGATTAAACACTGCCGGATTGATTCCTTAATTCGCCTTGACTGCTGCAAAGGTATTCAGCTTGGAGGGCTCTCCAGGTTGTACCTGGTCTCATCGTTCCGGGAACGCAGGAGAAAAGTTCCAACTGCCAACTGCCGCCGTAAACAGCATATTGAGGGCTATATGCTTCTCGACCCCGTCCGCGAGATCAAGGAGAGGCGTCCATACGGTGGAAGGGTGTCGAAAATTTCTAACAAAGATGTGGAAAAACGACCTGACTTGGGCGAATTTTGATGCTTTGGTTGAGACAACAACGGAATGAAAAAAATGCTTGGGCGTTAGTCTATGGATACTCCACCGGACTTCACCCGAGGGTGATCCACGATGTGGGGAGAAGAGCTCAGGTTTAAGCTTGCGGTCCGTTTTAGCTTTTACTAGGAGTCTTTTCACTAACAGTAACTGCAGCAGATTCGTCGGTCCGACCGATCCTCGATACCAATAGAACTCGGATTCACCCACCAATATTGTCGATAGGAGTAAATCCGATGCCTAGACCCGCGGTGGACAAATGCGTCATCGCTGTCTATGACTTCAACCTACCTCTACTTGCCGACTTATCAAGGGAACTGCTTGGCTGGCACAGAACGACGCGATGTTCTCTGTGGATACTCTTGTTGAGAGTGGGAGAGTGGGTATAGGAAGCGATGCATTACTGTCTGCAGGAGGTGTTGAGATCGAGATCTGTGTCATACACCAATCACTCCTCGCATGGTACTGCGATGTGATGTCAATGGTGCAGCAAAAATGGCGAGGCCCAATTACTAACGCTTTTCACTTAGACGGGAGATTTGATGGCTGCGATTGGCCACCTAGATGCTAGTGACATCAACAATGTCAACTTCTTCGGGTTCGCTGCCCCATTAAGTACTACAGACACAACTCGCCAGCACCAATGCAAGACTTCGCTTGCGTCTCCCACAGTCCAGGAGATCGAGCAGTTTCCAGAAAGAGCGCAAAGGAGCACCGGTATCCACTAGAGGAACGGCGGTCTAGGCTACGGTCTAGCCAGCCATGAGCCATGTCTGAAGCCTGAGCGGGGAAATATTCCCCGGCAAGATAATTATCGTCCAAAGTTGATCATTATCACTTCAATTCACCGTCTTCACCACCGCTATGAACGATCGTTTCCTGGCGAGAATTCCCTCCCAACCAGAAGGGCTGTGAATGAAGAATTAATTAATGGCTGAGATAGGGGTAGTTGGGAGTCCGGAATGTTAGCTTCTATTCACCTGGTGTCTTTGAGCAGAACAGGAATTCCGACATCTTTTGAGTTGAACCTCTACCAAATGGGCATACATAACAGGCGGACATCAGCAGCTATGACCGGGCAATGCCGTGTGAACGTGTACGGGGATATACCACAGATCATCGCCGTTCACTGACGTAGAGGTCCTAAAAGAAGACATCCAGATAACATGTCCATTGTCCAGCAATGGATCTATCTAGACTTTATCAGGTCCTCTTCTCCACTCGTAAGAGTGGACAATCTTCGTTATGCGTGACAGCAAAGCACAGTCCGTCCTGCATGATACTTCATCTCCGCCTCTGGCCTGCCGCGAGTCCGCAACCAACCAATTCCGAATCTCGGAGCGTAACCATACATATCAATCGAGACTGAAGTTATATCCTCTAAAGAACGACACAAGTCATACCATGCGGTACAATACCGTATAATCTTGTCCAACTCGTTACGTGCAGATTGCATGCTCCGTTGCCAACAACTTTCATCCACCTTGACGCTTGAACCCAGATCGCAATCCGGCAGAGCTTGCAACCAGACGAATAGAGAAAACGGATTAGGTCTCCCAATGCAATCTGCACGTACTACAAAAGTAACGAATTGGTCCAGATTATATGGTATACTTTGACGTGCGCCATCGCGGCAATCTATCTCGGACGGATAGTGTGACGGATAGGGCCGGATAGCTCAGAGGCATGTCGCTGGTTTATTGGTTGGTTTGTTGATTGACGCCGTTTCCGTGGGGAGATTACATGCGTAGACCCCACCCTCCCTGTCATTCATACATTTCTTCTACTGAAGTTATTGCTAACGATTCTAGCAATCTACCCCTATCGGATGGCACCGTTGTTGCAGTTAAACCTAGGTTACTCGGATCTGTATGTACATTGGGACCCCAGAAGCAGACACATTCCGAAGGTTATGCCACATACTATCCGTCCTATCCTTCTATTTGCGCATTAACTAACGCTCCACTTGAAACGGCTTCGATCCCTCCAATCTCTATCCCTCGATTGACTAGATTACCAACTTTCGGTCATTTCACCTACAGTGCATCGGCGATCCTGTCACGGGCCGGATGGAGATGATGTATATCCTGGATACCTCAGGGTTTACGGTGTTTGCCCATCCTTCAGGTCTCGATCCTACTGGGTTTGCTCTTAGCTCTCATTGTTCCGTTGTCCTGTGGCAAGGTAAATTGAATCCTATCTTCTCTCTAGTATGAGGAAGTGCTGCCAACGAATTGGTGGGCGTAACCGTAACAGGTGGATAGCCCCCAGGGAACCGGCGAATTGATCATTGTGGACTGCAAGAAACTGCGATACAACACACACATTTACAACTGGATGCACACCATATTCTAGCACCCAAAAGCCGACATAATTCAGCCCATCATCGCTGCGAATGTCGACTATTGGTTATTCCGCCATTCCCGCCTTCCCGCGTTGAGGCTTCACGGAGAGGGGTGAAGAGGAGTACGGACGAATTGTAGTTACAGGGGTACAGCAAGGAATACCATGTGGCCCGGTCACTAGGTAAGTTTTACCATCATAGTGCAGTGTGTCTTTCGCTACACACATCAATACAAGCACGGCTTTTACACATCGTAACATGCGAGCTGAACGTTGAAACGAAAAGTATATAGTATTGGATTCGGTGCTTTTTTTGTTCTGACTCGAATATGCATGATCGCAGACTCTTGTCCTCTCCCCGTCTTCTGTGCTGGATTGTTACAGCTCTACCTGTTTACCCTACACATGTTTCAGACTTCCGTTGTTTACCGGTATCTTCCGCCGAAACATACATTCTCACCTGCTCACTCGGGCAGTTTCAGGGATGACAGCCCAAACAGTCAACGGTTTCTCGAAACGTATGATCTCCAAGGACCGTAGTCAGGACCCGGTGCATTTATGGCATAAATCTCCGTAGAGAAATGTGACATCGGTCTGCGAGAGCCGACGTTTAGGGCATGCTGTACAATCCTCCGGTGTTATTTTACCCTCTCTCGGCAATCGATGCAAAACTTCTCATCACGACTGATGAAAAGACGCAGCGCAGGGCACGAGGATGCAAACTTAGTTTATGATATCCCTCCCATAGACTAGAGCGGAGTTTCGTAACGTTAGTACATACAACAGACCAAACAGACTGTTAGCCTAAACTTGCTAAGCAACCTTCCCCGCATACACACCAGTGATTGATTACCTTTGGTATGGATGGACCCTGTGGGCGACCTATATTAGAGTTTGTCGCCAGCCTATCCTGATCTCGCTAGCCACCTGCTCTGCTCGTTTTCGCGGGGTGGTGTTCGTTTCTGCTCGCTGGTTTAGGAACGCATAGCCTGTCCTATCGGGGTTGCGCAACGCGACTTATCTCCGCAAGTATAAACGGAGTACTTAGTAATCCTCGCCACAGAGAGTAGCGCGCACTATAACCCCACGCCCCCATACCTAGAGTACATCACTCTACTCCACGTTACCCAGATCCCACCACATGTCTTTGATTTGATGGCATGGCAGATCTGGCGGACCCGGATTTGAAGACCCTGCTCTACGCGAAAGCATACGTCAATGATGGATGGAGGAGAAAAAAGGAATTTTCAGATGCAGAATATAGATGGAGCATGCTAGCAACGGCAGTTTATTGGAGAGAGTTGTATTTAGATGCAGGGACCCGGAGCGAAAGAGCGAGCGACGTGACCACTGACTAACTTTTGGGTGATAACCCGTGAGACCTCATAATTTGTCTACCTAGCTAGGTCCAGACTACAAACTTTCTTGGTTCTGAGGATAACACAGCAAAAGCGGTGAACTATTCGGAGGCGAGCTTCTTGATTTTAGAAGGCGACGGCAAAACAAGATGAACGCGCCACGCTGACGGTGACGGACAGAGTGTCTGTTTCCGGGCTCGGCGGCGATCAAAATTTCCCATTGTTCCGGTCCAATTGAAGGCGTGGTTGCGCAAGGCTGAATGAAGCACAACACACATACGTAACATCTCCGATCAACAGTTGAGATCAAGCTTTTTCTGATCAAATAAGGTGAACCAAGGACCCCCCTCACGCGTAAAAGTAAGCACTTGTAACGCCCAACTATTAGTTTATCTGCGGCACGCCAAGACGCCCAATGGAGCAGGCGAATTTGCGGCCTTGACGGGGAGTTTGCTAGAGCAACTTGCGGGATATTTACAGTCACAAAGGCCGACGAAACGGATACGCGTAACTGAGGTCCCTTTCTCATTTCATAGGTTCGCGACATAAAGTACAAAACCAAACGGGCTTCTTCCCGCGAACAGACCCAATCACGCGACATCACTCAAACGTTTGGCCTGATGCGTGGTTTTTTGCCACACGCGATCACAGTCCGTCTAGTGTTTTGTTTGGCAATCGATAACCATATATGCGCGTGGCGATTACGGATCTGACTGTGGCCCTTTTATCTAGATGTCAGTGTGCGTGCAAATTCGTTCGTTTAGGTATTTCGGTCGTGGTGGTGTGTTCCGAAATATGCAAGCTACCACGTCCGACTTGCATTTCGGGTCCATAGCTCGGCTGTATTTAGATAGGCATCAGATCTCAATGCACCCGCCCATTCCAGATTCTCCAGACGGTCGGGTTTATCTGGGGGCGACGCTGGGGAGGTAAGCAAAAATAGCGGATGTGATATGTGCGGACACACGTTCGGAGATCAGACTCAATGCGTGCGGGTAGGAAACAAATTTTTCTGTGCCCAGAAGAGCTTAGCCACCATGCATGACGAGATGGGCTTGTTTCGTTTGGCCTGATTGGTATGTCCATGCGCGAACGCCACAAACGCAGTCCTCTACCGTGTGGCAGGAAATTTTTTCTGTCTGTGGCTGAGCACGGGCATCATGCCACATTACCACCACATGCAGGGGGTTGCTGCTGCGGATGGTCTGTTGGGGTTGTGGTTGTGTGTGTGTACGACTTCCCGCGTGTGATTACTGCCGCTGCAGCTGAATGCTGCCATCGTCAACGACGTCACAGTGCAGCTGCAGCTCCAACATGGCTGCATCTACTGCAGCATAGATAGTCGTCATCGATTTTCCCAGTTCATTGTCGGCGCCACCCCCCTCTACCCCCAGTCAGTCTCGCCGTTAAAACCACCGCTGCCCCCCTCCGAATGGAGCGGTGAGAGACAATAATTCCTGTATCCTGTATTTTAGCACATCATACTTATCTTTATTCCAAGCATTTCTTCGTCCGAGCCTCTTTTTGTTTCTCTCTCCCGGTTTTTAAAGCATTAGACAGTCAGCAGCCCCCAGCCCGTGTATTTGTAGCCAGAAAAGTACCATACAGCCGATTCAAGAAGCCGACCTCACGCCGTCCAACGTTTTGAGCAGTTGCCCCGTGCCCACTACCCCGACGTCACCATCCACTATATACCAACCCATCCATCAATAGGACTTACCGAATAGAATACTTATTGTCCCATCCGTTCGCCGGCGAATTTTATACACCACCACCTGCATCGGCATCAGCAACAGCGTCACCCGCAACCTATACTCAATAGGCCAACTCCTCTACCAATTCTTCCCTGCCGTCACCAGGATAGGACAGCTATCCAACTCAGTAATAACCCACAACTAGCATGAACAACTACGGTCACAACGATCACTGGGAAGGTTCCTACCTGAACAACCCTCTTACACTGCCGCTGGAAGAATTCTATGGCGCAATACCCCCATGCCAGTGGGATGAGATGCTCGAGTATGAGCTTGCATACGCGCAGGATATTTTATTACCAGCTCCACAACCGCAGCCAGAGCTAGTCCCTTCCCCGCCGCAGTTCTACCCACAATTACCACCCGATTTCAACAATAGCATGCCGCCCCACCACCCCCACCACCACCATTCGCACCCCATAGATGTTCCCACAACCGCCTCACCACCGCAAACCGACTACCGGAATAGTATTAGCAGTAGCTCCAGCAGCAGCAGGGACACACCGGCAAGCTACGGCAGCACGGAGCTCACGCAGGAACCCACACGGAGCAACAGCGTCGAGTCTTCGGGCAGCGGCGGGTCCAACTGGAGCATGGAGGCGCAGGCAAACGTGGCGCGGAAAAGCTCGTCCAGTCCAAGATCCCGAAAGAATTCAACGGCGAAGGAGCTGTCGCTACATCCCATTCGGCGGCACAGACGGCGGTTTTCGGAGGACAAAAAGAAGGAGACGCACCTAACGCGGCTTTCGGGGGCGTGTCTGCGGTGCTGGAGGAACCGGAAGAGGGTATGAAGCTATTTCCCCGTATGATGGGTGATACTAACACTGCGCAGTGTATTAAAGCCGACAAAGGCTGCTGTAAATACTGCAACACGCTCCTCGACCCAACTCCCAATACCCCATTCTTCCGCTCCCGAATAAGCTCCTCTGAGCTCTTCCGCAAGGGCCCCACCGAGACCTTCCGCTGGACACAACGGCGGTGGCTACAAATACCACTGAACGATACTAAAGTTTGGCGCTCACCGCAGCGACGGATTTTGGTAACGCAAGGGATGGAACTGCAGCTCGAGCTCATAGTCAAGCAGTACGAGCCACTGCCACAAGATACGGATAAGTACACGTGGCTTGACCACCGGAGTGAGATGCCGGGTTCGTTGACGACATCGCGGCACGCGATAGCGGACATTGGTGGGGCGCAGGGCGCGCTCAATAGATATGTCGAGGACCATATGCTAGTGTACATCAGCAAGAAGATTGGGAGGGAGGAATTGATTCCATGGAGTACATTCCAGATGGCGGTCAAGCTGAGCCAGACTGAGGGGGTAAGTACCTATATCAAACCAGCAACCGCCTGCTATCGGCATAACTAATGGAACTACAGTCCCCTCTTCTCCGCAACGCCCTCCGTCTATGGACTGCAAGCAGGATAATCGAAGACCCCTGGGAGATTGTAGGGCAAGAAACATTGGGGATGGCACCATGCACCGATCCCGGAAGTCCTTACTACGGAAAAGTCCCTGTGACTCCCGTAATGGACTTCCAAATCGACAACATCACTGTGCACAAGATTCTCCTCCCTTTGCGAAAAGAAGTACTACAGGACCTGCAAAAAAAGGTCCTCGAAAACAAACGCAAAGACTTCCTGGAAATCTTCCTGACAATGTACATACTCCTCCACAACATCGAGCTAACCATCGCACACGACCGATGGTTTGCTCAACGCTACAACCTCGAGGTCCGTCTCCCACCCCCAGTTTCATCCGATATCCCCCTTCCTAACTCTTACCAGACACGTTTCTCAAACTACGACTTAATTGACAACGTTGTCTTCGGCGCAAACATAATGTTGACATACTTCCACCACGCAACGAAGGGATATGCGGCGTTTGCTTTGGACTGGAAGCGGAGTTCGCTCGAGAAACCGCGGGAAGACCATCAGGTCAGGTTTATGGATGCGGTTAGCACCGCGGCGAGACAGCAGGAGCACAGTCTGAGAATCCTTAAAGAAGCAGCGCAGTATGATTCACCGATGTTTTGGTGCTCACAGCTGTTTTACGGGGATTGGAAACCGGTTGCACCGCCGTGTGCTGCTTGAGTGGGACTGAGTTTTGCTGGGCGGGGGAAGGGGGAAGTGCGCGGAGGATTTTTGCGCACCATTGTCAAGATATAATTGGCTGGAGATCAGAGCGAGTGGTGTTCGTTCAGTTCCGTCAGTCATGTAATAATATTTGGGCCCATATTGTTTCCAGTTTAGAAAGGGAAGATCTTCGTTGCCTCTTTTTATTCTCCATGACTTGACTACTGTGAGACACTCACCGCGAAATGCCCTGAGTCACCGCGAGAACCGTCTGACACCGCGCAAAGAAGGATATTGAATGTATCTGCCTGCTCGCGAACTTCTGGCGTCATCGGTGAATATGGCAAGTGATTGGATGCGACGCGCTAATGCACCATCGGAAATCTATCTGCTCTGTGCAGGAGTCTAATTGCGTTCATAGGTGGCCTCATCCAATCCATATTGGTGGTGTGTAGGCCCAACCCATACCAGGTTAGTTTTGGCGGGGTATCCAATCCCATCCATCCGTCGGGTTCCGTCCACCAGCGGGGTGTAGGATTCTACTGAGCACTCTAATCCTTTTTTTTCCTCCGAGGAACATCTAGACATGGATATCTGTTTGGATGGATGGAGAGCCCCAATCCGTGAGGCGGGGTGTAGGATACTTCTTGCTATGGTGGCCTTTTTTTTGCTCCGAGGAACAGCAGGAGAGCTAGAACAGGCTGCTGCATGGATTTTACCTACTCTACTCTAGTTTATTGCAGCGTAGGAGGAGGGGATGCTCTGCCCGCTCAGGGTGGGGATTCTAGAAAACATGAAGGATACGCTGTCTACTTAACCCTATTAATTAACTTGAAATTCGTTTTTTAGGGGAATATCATAGCGGGGAAGCAGTGCTCTACACGGAGAATATCATAACGGCTGGGCGGGGATAGGAGTAGCCTTCTTTTTTTTCTCCGAGGAACACGAGAGGAAGCTATTTAGAGTTACATGGATATCTACTTTGATACTTTGTGATTTGGACTTTTTTTCTCAGGGGAACAACATCGCTGGAGGTAGCTGTTTTTTATTGGACTTCCCGGATTGGTCCAAGAGAAGGGGAGCTAGAGTACTCTATATGGATATCCACTCTACTCTTAACAATTTATTATTTGGACTTTCTTCCTTAACGTGGAGATTGCGGGGTCAGGGCCAAAATTATTTCGCAACATTATATAATCTCGCATCAAAAAGTTGCACATTAGCGGAAGCCGCGTTTGACAGATCCGGGCTAAACTTAATTATTTTTTTGTTCGGACTTGTTAATATCGCGATGGCCATCAGAGAGACATTGATCCATCTAATCCTATACTGACTTTTTCTTCTATCCGGGGAACAACATCTCGACGCCATGCGCTGGATATGATGAGAGATCTAATTCTACTCTAAATTATTAAATTAATTTATTCTTCCTTCTAGAAACAACACCGCAACGCGTAGGAGGTGAGGAATTTTGCTAAGGAATATCATAACAGCTACCAGAGAAAGGGGGGGAAGGCGTTGGCATCTAACCGCAGATCGGCCTTACTTGGCCCATTCGATTTATTGTTTGTGACGAGGTCCATCGCACGCAGTTCATTCCTCTCTTTGCGCACAGAGAGGAAGCCATCAGGCGACAGTATAGTGCAGTCATTTGTGCCTTTGAAGTCGATCATCATCATCATCATCATCATCTAATTCAGTCGCTCTTGCCTTGCTCTCGTGATGCTTTGCCAGGCCGCCTATGATACGATGGCGATGACCGCGACAGGGCAGGCGTGCTGCAGTATGACGAATTCGAAGGGACGATCGGAGATCGATCATGAGGAACGCACAGGGATGGGACCGGGGGCAGCGAACGAAAGTGCAACAATTGTTCGCAGGGGAAACAGAGACTGCGGTTATTGCAGCAGTTATTGTCGGCTCTTACAAGTGATGTCGTCGAGGGGGAGGAGTGAGGTAGAGGTGGCTTGGCGTCTTTCGCTCGTGCTCTAGACTACGAGATCCCTGCAGCTTCTAAATTCAAAAAAAGGATTGGGGATTGAGGATTGGATTAGCGCTATCCAGTGTCTAGTATACTCTAGTTAAAGTATATTTTGCAGGGAACTATCCGGGACCCTGCAATTGTGCTACTCGCTGCCTGTGTATACTTATGGATTCGGATGACCGATGGGCCGAATGGGCCGATGACGACTAGTCTTCCCCAGTGATGTCATAACTGCACATCCGGCCTTATAGTCAATTCTGCTTTATTCAACTTTTTACTTCACGATTGTGGGGGGGGTGCACAATTTAAAAAAGGGGAACTGAATAGACACTGAATGAACGCCTCAATGGCCAGAAGAGAAAGTGCCAGCGAAGCTTTTAAAATATCTAGGTCAAGGCTGGATTTAGAGTTTGGCAAACGAATTGGTATGCATATATGGGCTAAGTGCCTCACTGGATAGAACGAAACAAAAGGACCTCATCCCTTCTAGAACAACCTTTTTTCCCCGTCTTTTTCCCTCGTCTTTTTTCCTAGAAGCACAATTTCAACAGAGGATAGGGCAGACTAGGGCCTTATGAAGGGGAGGGGAGGATGAACGTGTTCGACAGCTCCACGTTCTTCTGCACTCCACGTTGTATTTGAAATTGTGTCCCTGTCTGCGTGGCAGGAACATGTTGTTTGGCGGGGTTTTTTTGCGCAATTGTTTATTGTAATGGGGGGAGGGCCCTGCATGGAATGTGTGGCCAGGTGCATGACCACAACATCACGGCTTAAGGGTCTAGTTCGTACAACCAATGCTATCTCTTTTGATCTGCAAAACAACGACGAGAACGAGAGCAACGAGGACTGACGATGATGCTAGATGATACGGGTCGTCGTGGCGACCATGATGGTTGTTTTCGTGGCGGTGAACACTCTGCCGAACAACACCAAATCCTCCCAGCTGTAGGGTGAGATGACGTCCCAGCTGTCTGCCTGAGCTGCTGTCTATCTATCACCGCAACAGCGACAACAGCGAGCGGTGACTTCGTGGCACCGGGCAACTCCCCAAGGCTCATCGTTAAACACGTCGTTGTCGTCGTTGCGGTGGTAGTTAAACATTAGCGGACTGTGCTAACGCAGTTGCAATTGAAATATATTCCACCTCAAACCCTTCAAACTTACTTTAGAACATCGTCATCACCAGGTCCCTGCATTTGCATTTGCATATTCATCCGCACAAGCAATATTTTCTACAATCTGATTTGATGTCTTCTGATATCCCGGCATCGAAAATGTATGTTTCACTTCACATCCCCGCATGGAGGAATGAATGCTAACGTGCAGTGAAGAGTCACCCTACCTTGTGGAACTGTGCTGGCTCGGGCTTCCCAATCGCAATACGGGAATGCGGAAACCCCTAGGGAACAGTGGCTGAATTGCAAGGAAGACCGCATCATCGGACTCAGTGCTATACCAATAGAGAAACCGACAAACACCAACGCGAATACCAACGGCTCTGTAGGATCAGATTCTGCAGAAACAACGATAGGCTCGCAAAACGAGGATGCGGAATATCGAATGAAACAGTGGCTAGATTGTACGATGGACCAGTTCATGGGACTCAATGCCATGCCAAAGGAGGAGCCGACAAGCACCAACAGCGCTACAGGAACCAAAACTGCAAGTGAAAAAACGGGGCCATCAAGATCAACTACCAGGGAGAAGCTCAACGGAGTTCCAGGGTTTAGATCCACAGCATCGTCAACTGCTGGGAGTGACAGGGAATGACATACGTTGGCTAGTTGGTTCTCCCTGGATGTGTTTGTGGATGAAGAATGATGCTGATTGTTTGAAGGGAATGAGAGTGTATTTGTGGATGATAACGGTGGAGGGGATGGATTGCGGAGGGCTAGATGGACGAACCTTGATGGATTAGACAGGGAACTGCGCTTCGATATTGTAATGTTAAGGATAGCGGCTAGGGTGGGACATTGTGGGCGGCCGGATGATGGCGGATTTCAAGAGAGTCATGGGTTGACGGTTGGTGGTGATTTGAAAAGGAGTAGATGGGCGGATGAGAAATCTGGGAAAAGTCGATGGAAAGAGAGTGGTGGCTTGAAAGAGACTCAATGGATGGATGGCAATGGACTGAAGGAAGATCGGTGGGAACGATGCTACGATATTATGATAACGATTATGATGGGGGTTTGTCTGTACGCTATTTTGATGTGTACTTTACTTTTGATAGACTTCCTTAACGATACATTTCACGACTTCGCGTAATGAACTATGTTCGGTTGTCTCGTGCCCAGCCACCAGAGCCTCATTCGCAAGCTCTGGCGAATAAGCTTGCGAGCGAGGCAACGAGCGACTGGGGACAAGACAATATGTTTGGAACTACAGTGTACTTTATTTATCCCCATAGGAGATACAAAAATGATTTAAGTATCTCATTTCATGTGCTTGCTATTCATCCATACATGTTAGAACCCCACCGCTGGAAAGTCTCGACGTCATGCGCATTTCCAAGCTTCTTTGTTGTCTTGGCGTCCTGAAGTAGAAAGCGAGTTGCAGGGGAACCAGAACAAACCAATCCTCCTTTACGCACGTGTATTCGCGTCTACCCAACAGCTCCTCGTTATCTCCACATCTATCGCCACGATCCAAGAGAAATGGCCAGAATCACAGGTCTACCTCTCGAGATCCTCGACCAAATCATCAGCGAGGTGCGTCCAACCGTGCCTCGCCTCCTTCGCCCCTCCTCAAACAGCTGACAACCAGCTCTCCAGATCTCCCCCGAGCAGCAGGGCACTCTTGCAAACTTCTCTCTAACTTGCCGCGCCATCTACCACCAAGTGCTCCCCGTCCTCTACCGCACGTATCGACTCAGGCTCTTTGGCCGCCCTTCCTGGCCAGGTCAAACCGAGATCCTCAGACGCCTTGTGCCCCCCGGCTCTTACGAGGTTCCGTCTGATACTAGGGAAGACTACGATGAGGCGGAGAGCGAGGCTGTGATCGATCTGAAGGGCAAAGGCGTTGCCGGCCGTTCCTGGAAAAGTCCGTACAGTGCGAGGAAGGAGGCGGCGGGTAACAGTGCCGGAAAAACGGAAAAGAAGGCGGAACGAAGGCTTCCTTTATTGTTCATCCGCGAGGTTGTCATATGCGGATACTGGAATCACCCGAAAGAGGAGCACTCGGATGAGTATTTCGTGCCAAATGACGGTGATATTCGAGAACACACGCCTTTCGTAGAAGCTCTTGAGGGTCTGCTGTGGAGCATTGAGCGTTTGGAAAGTTTTGCGTGAGTGGGGCTCTTTGTTGTGATTGCTGTACTTGATTAGTGATAGTACTGACGGCGGCGGCGGATATAGATGGAGGATCACCCGCCCCTTGCCTCAGCAGATCTCGGCTGCCGTCGCGCGATTCGACACCCTATGCAAGGTTGAAATCTTTGGCGATACACACATGTATGCGAACCACCCTAGCTATCGATACCACCCCCACTCTCCGACGCCCCTATGCAACAGCCCCGTTCCTTTCAGCAACAACAGTCTCGTCAGCTTGAAAGCTTTACAAACGGGTGATTATCAGCAGGTGATCCAGTATGGTGATGTCATGCGAACGGGATCGAATTGGGAGACTCTGCGAGAACTGGAGTTTGACATTTCGCCTGGGTTCATTGGCATGTTGGTTGAGATGGAGCCGATGGAACCGGACATCCTCGCTGCACTTTTCAGACCGCCGCCGCCGCCGCGTGGCCGCCTTACCACCCCTAAGATGAAACTTCACCGGCTGAAGCTGAGGGATGTTGCGTTTCAGCAAAAGGGAATTGCTGCCATCACGAAATGTATTGATCCGTCCGAGCTCAGGGATTTAGACTTTTACTACTGCCAAGAGGGCACGGATCTACTGCGCCAATGGGAGAACAACAAATTGAAGAACCTCAAGAGGGTACACATCAAAGAGGAACTTGCGCTGCCGTATCTGTGCAAGTTCTTGAAACAGTTTGGGCCGGAAGGTACCTGCAGGAACCTAAAGACCTTGGAGCTGTGCTGTTGGCACGTTGACAGGTATAATATATATGACTCCATGCACCATACAAACGTGTCCATGTTCGCAGACTACGATTCGGATAGCGAGATGTGGGACGAGGACAACATGTACCCGGATTCGGACTCGCTAATGGACACGGATGACGTTTATCCTCCCCATAGTTACTCCACGCTTTTGCCTCTAGCGCCTCCAGTTCCTAGGTACAAGTACCCGCTCCCGCAGCCCTTCAGGAGTATCAAAGACCTTCGCGGAAACAGAGAAGAAGGATGGGGATTGGAGCGCCTGGTGCTCGATATGAGGCCTGGGATTTCTGCAATCACTACCCGACAGCTGCCGCAGCAAGAGATCTTCTTTGAGGGGTTCTGGCGCATCCGAGAGCTTGCCATCCCGGTCTCCTACGAAACCGCAGATTGCTGGGTACGTATCACACACCCACTCTTACCCCTTTTACTAACTTTCCAACCTCAGAACCAATTCGTTGATACAATCGCTAAACTCCCGAACCTTGAATACCTCTACCTCCTCAACGCCCGCGCCGATGCGCGCTCTGGCCCCAATTACGTTAACTTCAGCATCTACCAACCGCCATTCGCGATGCTCCCACCGCTCGCTCCACCCCACCCGCTAACCCGCACCCTCAGACCAACTACCACCACCAACGGCAAGCGCAAGGCAAAATCGAAGGAACAAGAGCCTGATAAGCTGTACATTGACGCGCTATCAATCGCGTCCAAGAATCGTCTTCGCGTGCATAGCAATGGCGTTTCACCATCCTCCTCGGCCTCCTCCTCCTCTTCAGCACAATATGTGTGGCGTGGTAAATTGAAGTATATCGGCATCCGCGCAATATTGCCCGGCGGTTTCCGCCAGCCCCTCAGGGTGTGGAAAGTCGTTGTCGGCAACGCGCCGCCGAAGAAGTCGACGCCCGAGGGTTCGGCCGAGAGGAGGCGCAGTCTGAGGAGTAGCAAAAGGAGGAAGGTCGACAGTGGGGATTGGAAGGTCGCCGAGGAGGGAAGTTTAAACTGCAGCCTTGTTGAGTTGGAGGATGATGCTGAGAAGAGGACGATTGGGGATGGTATCTTTAACGGAATGCAGAGGTTTGCGGATGATGAATAGGGGGGGCGGATATAAAATGTGTGCTTGCATGTATGTTATTTGTGGGGGATGGAAGGTGTTTTAAATCCTGTTTTACTCTTATTATTTTTTGTACCTGGGTTTTGGTGGCGGAGTTATGAAGGTAGGTGGGGAAAGGGAAATAAGCGAAAACATATATACTTGTAACCACGTAACTAATAAGTTGGTTGGTGGGGTTTGTTTGTGGAGTAGTAGAATTGGTTATTGGAAATGCGAAATCAAATTGTTTGAGCGATAAAGCAAGTACTCTAATTAGGAACTCGGGAGAAGGATCGAGTCAAAGCGGTAGATCAGCAGCATCCTTCACACCACACAACTCTTCCAGCAGCTACCAACCTCAAAGGTGGGAACAACTTCTGCGAGCGTGGAACCAATCAGTTCATGGCTAGTTGACATCAAGAGTTTCAATCGAGCCAAAGTTGTGTTACAGGAAAGGGAGTACTCTAAATGCAACTTGATTTACTCAAGCTAGCTTAAGCAGCTTGTGTGACGAATAATTTGGAGGGTAGGCTTTTCGGGGTGTGTCATCATTTGTCACCCAGTTTGTGTGATGGTTTCGAATCAGTTACTTCTGTAGCACCTACTCTAAAATAGAGCACAACCAAAACTACGTTATCTTCCTAAACGCTTCCACCGGCTAACAGGCGAAGCGTTGCTGAGACTTTAACATTAACTCCAACTCAGGAGTGTAGGTCTAGCTTTTCCATACTGAAAGGTCGATGCTGATGGTAGTCTTGTGGTGATGATGATAATGGGTACTTGGTGTCGGTGTAGGTGGCCCTAAATACTCTTTTATTTTTGGTGTAGAGTAAGTCACCGAAAGGTGACTTTTTATGATGCCTTTAAAAAAGCACATTTTGAACTCCCTTAGAGCACTCGTATTACCCACAATATATAAACAGCAAAAGAGAGTCTACTTCCCAGCAGAGAATTGAATCTTGGTCTCCTGCGTTGCTATCAATGATGACCACGATACTCAGTGAGGTTTTGGCACAAGCTAAGTCAATTTCGTATGTACAACCTAACCCTCAAACAAACCTTAACCAAACAGCAACTGTAACCGCTTCAAATTACGAATCAATGATTTGTAAAGGGAATGGAAGCCCCCAGGGGTATGTTAGATGGTTGCTAGAACCAATGACTGCACAATGTGCAGCGAGAGCCACCGCCTCGAACCTCAAGAAAGGCAAGATAATTTCAAAGAGCACAAAATTACAGGCCTCTTTCTTTCCCGCAGTTGAGAAAAACACTGTATGTTCATGACAGTCATCTACTACAAGAGTATTTATAATTGCCTTCCTTCTGTATACACTTTGATATCGCGAGTTAAGCTCTCCCTCGACTTCATAAACAGCAAGAAATTCTACGCCCTCCTCTCCGTGCTTCCTTCTGTCGAAGCTAATCTGTATAATTTGTATATTCCCATAGTGTTCTCTAGATTTGTCTCTCAGTCCTCAATCTCTTAGTGGCCTTGCCGGTTCTACGGTGCATCCTCACTAGATATCTAACGAGTAGCCCCCTTTAACCACCTCTTTTAGGTGCCACATGCTCCTACACTACTCATTCCACGCTTGGTATAGCTCGGAGAACTTGTCGGCCACGATAGAGGTTAGAGAGAGCGAGGCTCCTAAACTTGGTGGTTCCCTCACTTATTCAACGTCACTGTACTTGCTCTCTTTGCTCTCTCATCTGGAAGTACGTCCTTTGTTGCGGTGTCAGTAGGATTCCAGGTCACATCATAAAAACCCTTCAACACCCTCGAATTTACTACATTGGAGTCAATTAATTGTCTGATTGGCCACAAGGACCACTGAACATACTCTGGTCCTTCCAGACTTCTAACTCATGCTTAATGTCTAATACTTCAAGACTTCTCCTACCCGGTATGTGGCGTCACAGACTTTCGGGAGTTAGATAAAAGGCGTCACACCGACATCATCGGGAAATAAATGCGTTACACTTGGGAGACTATCTGAACTATCAGGCTCGCTATAGTATCCTTCCTCGCTATTGGCAAATAACTTATTGCGAAGTAATTCCGCAAAGTTTGCTGCAGGGATGATATATATGTACTAGCGAACCTCATCATATACAAGTGATTCATGTAGGCGGGCATTCGGTTGTCAACCACCAGTACCACCAGAGCACTGGGGAGTAGAATTAGAGGAGGAGGTAGCGGGTTCCAATTTGTAGCTAGCTGGGTGGGTTCGGTATTTCGGTAGAATCGTGGTAATGTTTGTTTGTTTGTAATCATATTGCATTCGGCCGCTGGCGGCCATGGCATATATCCCCTACACATTTCCTCCCTGCTTCTTCCGTAACATAAAGAAACAAAAGCAAAGTCGTGAGTCCTCTCCCCCCAACAACAAACAAAACCACCAAAAAACAACATCAACTTTTACACCCCCCCATCACTCGACTCCTCGTGATCTGAGTTCTCCGCCTCCTCCACCACTCCACTAATTCTGCCAACATCTGTCAAATAAAGAAAATCCAACAGTGCCT
>Ga0307514_10000413_pt1 | contig 95574 bp, 87 predicted proteins | sample 16_EM_MG_FD_203088 | JGI IMG/M metagenome (GOLD analysis project Ga0307514, IMG submission 203088) | Populus trichocarpa ectomycorrhiza microbial communities from riparian zone in the Pacific Northwest, United States - 16_EM | ecosystem: Host-associated > Plants > Roots > Unclassified | place... | reverse complement strand
TGAAATACGTACTTTCTCAATTATCTTTGCTAAACCTGGTCTCATGGCCGACACCTTGTTGATTCTAGCATTGCCCTCTTTTCGAAGTCTTTGACTCTTCCCAATGTCTGTGCTTTCATTCTCTCCAAATTGCTGATCGCGCTCATGGGCTTCCCAAGACCTAGTGCGGCCTTTTACACCGAGACTGCTCATGAATGCACCCAAAGCAAGCTGAATGATGTGCACCATGCGTGGTACGTGGTTTCTCAATGCGGGCCACTCGATTCCAGAGGCCTCAAGGGTAGTTTGTAATTCGCGAGTCATCGAGTAATTTGAGGAAGCGTTATCGGTGGTAATTCCAAGTAAACGGCCATCAGTCAGTTCAAAACAATCAAGAACTTCCTTCAAATGTCCAGCTAGCCGTGCTCCCGTATGCTGACCCTTGACCTGTAATCCTTAATGAGCTTTCGAAATAGGAAAAGAATGGGCTATCAACCTCATCAAATGCCAGTGGTACTTCTCGCAAAGCCCAATTTCAATCCATATAATAGGCGATGACTGACGTTATTGCTAATTTGTTTGTCGATGTCCAACCATCCAAAGCTAAACTAACTTTGTTTCTTGATGGCAATTGCTTCTTAATTGCATCCACTGTCAGTGTGTATTCCCTCCGGCAAATATTACTCAGGGTGCTGGCAGACGGTAACACCAACTCGCTTTGTAATGCGTTGTATGACCGTCGTAGCTCGAGGTTTGATATCGCGTTCCATGGAACATTTACCGAAACAAAACCTAACATGAGGTACCGATTCCAGGTGTCTTGGTGAAATTCAGCAGTTTGAAAGTCCTTTGCTGCCAGTTTAGAGCGTTTTGTCTGTCAATTCAGTAAGTATACTTAAAACTTGAATGGTAAATTTGATTTTCCTTTGCGAACTTACAATCGGATTACCTCAACTTCCTTGCCGCTTCAGTATGGCCAAAGCTGTTTCAGCGACCATTGAACTAGTCAATTCGGTTACCTCTGACACTATTAATTTGTTTAACTTTGCGATATGCGCTTTTGCCAGCAAGTGTTTGCCCATTGAGCTGGTCCCATGTTCTGATGGATGGCGAAGAACTTGATGACAAACGATACATATGATGCCGGAGCTGCCAGTCTCCTCAATTCCGCAATGTAAATAGAATCGCCATGAAGGCGCATGTCTAGAGTGATTCCAAGCAATAGGCCACTTCGAGCCTACATTCATTGAGACCCACCAAGCATTGAAGATGATTTGAAAAGTAAGGTCGCTTAAATCCCGAATAAAGACACGTTCATTTTTTGAAGATATCATAACCTCTAGTAACGAGGTATTTAGAGATTTTGTATCTGACATTGCGGTAGGAAATTGAACTCTGTGTGATTCAATCTGGGTGACTGTCAAAGAATACGTTCTGGTCAGGTAGAATGCTGCTTCTTAAAAATATCGACTTTAGAGCTACAAGCAAGAAAAAAGTCAGACCTGTGAGACATTGCATGCATACTTGTGAAGTTGAATACAGAGGTATACAAAGACAAGACGGTTGCGATATCATCAGTAGCATTTTTGGCCATAAAGGCAGCCGATAGTACGATTATGGGTCAACGCCGCTGCATTGCTGTCTAATTATCCAAGATGCAAGCCCAAAAATTGTTGACGCGGCGTTGACGCTCATTTTTAGGAGGTAGTAGCAATATCATCACTAGCATTTTTGCCTAGAAAGGTGGCCATCATTATGATTATGGGTATATGCCGTTGCTCAGCCCTTGAATTGTTCATGATGCAAGACCAAAAATCGTTGACACTCCGTTGACGCTCATTTTTAAGAGGTGGTAGCAATATGGTTGTTGGCTCTTCTGCCCATAAAGGCGGCCAATACTACCATTATGACTTAATGCTGTCGCGCAACCCAGTGATTATCCAAGATATAAGACCAGAAATCAGTGACGCTCCATTGACGCTCATTTCTCCGATGGGGCAACTAGCATGTCACTTGCCTTTTTACATTGAAAGCCGGTCACTAACTCCTCTTTGGATTGATGTGACTATGCAACCCTTTGATTGCCGAAAAGATCAAACTAAAATTGTTGACGCTCTGTTGACGCTCACCTTAGATTTGGTGGGTAATCATTTTGCTTAAATGTCATACCATCATTTCTGACAGCCAATATGCAATTTTTAGGTAGAATCTTTATATCCAAAGGCATTGAGGTCTCTCAGTTTCAAACTATTCACGTCATCAGTCCGATGAATGACGTAGTTCCGTCCCATTTTAGCGCTTTCAGCCAGTACGTTACGGCATACAGATCCATCTACTAATTTTAGATATATAGAGCCGGACTTTCTGACATTTCTTTTTCCAGCTCGTTTTCCTCGATTTCCATGATGTACCATAGGCAATTTTCAAAATTTCGACCATTTGCAGCACGTTTGAGTGGACAGTTATGCAGTTACCTGTATGAACTAATGCTGCATGACGGCTCCCATTGATCCGGGTTGAGACTGCGCACTGACCGCTTGTCCTATGACTCGTATGACATCACTGAACTCAATTTTGTTAGAAAATTTTGTCTCTATTTTAGGTTTTGAATTCTAATGTAACCGTAACAGGCAAGTCGATATCAAGTTTGCTGGCCGTCTGTCAACCAGATTTGGAGTCTAGAATGTTTGCATGGCCCGTACGACCCTTGCACATGCTCTGATGAAATATCATATCTCACAAGGTGGTCACTGAAATCAGAAAAAAGCTGACAAGTAGCAAAGTAGGTACACAAATTGCTTTTCCACGAGATAGGTCTGCAAAACTAACTATTTGGCTATCTATACCTCTGGCGACACAGAAGCCGTCACCATATCTTCGTCCATATCCGATTTCTATATGGTAATTAACTAGGGATGCTTCATGCAGGGGTAAAATCTTACGGGTGTAACTGGGTTAGCATCCTGAATAGGTGTCGAATCGGTCGCTGCGTCGGGCGAAAGAACCAGTATGAATTTGATTGACTGTGGTTTCTCCGAACCCAGCCTCATTTGACTACTTCTTGGTCGAGAAGTCTCTGCCAGCATTACCAATTGTCCTTGGACAATATCAAGAGTCTGCATATGCTCTCCAGCTGTTGTCGGAGATGCTGAGGCTGCAGTCATGTCTATTTGAGGCGTGACAACCGCCGGAACTTTCAATTCGGCAGTCCCATACTTCATATCTCTCTCACGAAAGTAGTGGGCTGCATCCCCCCGTCCTGGTTGGGTCAATTCGTCAAGCTTCATCTGCTTCTGCCGAAAACTCTCCATGTGGTGCTGTACTGTTTTGGAGATTGTGCCCATCACCCAGCCAGGTTCATCATCATCACTGAGCTTGCCGAGCTCTGTATCTTCTTCATCATCTTCCTCGTCTTCCCCATCTTGCTCATCATCGGAACTTGCAAGATCGCTCAGACTGTCTCCGATAGCATTCAACATCTCTGCAAACGTTTTTTCAGGCTTTTCGGTTGCTGTAGTCATATCTTTCAGCTCTTCCATTATCGCTGTCTCTGCGTATTGAACTCGCTTTCTTTCCACAGCGGTCTCTCTCTCCACAAAATCTTCGATCCATTTCTCTTTCTCTTCATTGCTTAAAAAGTGCGTTTCCTGTCTTTTCTCCGCCGCAAGCTTCTGTTGTGATCATAAGCTGCGCAATGCTCCCAATGCTCGGACCCGTTCTGCCTCCAACCCGCTCTTGCCTTCATTCGCTTGATGACATCGATGCCTGGCCTTCTTTGTCAATTTGCTGTATTTGCCCGCCGGAAGTGGCAAAAAGTTCTTTTTCGGAGCATTGACCATTGTATCGTGTATTGACCTTGTTGTTGGGCGAGATGTTGGATGTTGCAAGATATGGACCACATGGAGGCAAGATGAGTCTTTCATGTCAAGGTTCGTATGTTTGATCAACTCGAACAAAGCAAAATCTGCGTTTTGACTGTCATTTCAGCAGGAATAGTAACACTAATTGTATGTTATGACATGATAGTTAGCATATGTTTCATGTAAGATCCCGGCTATGTGTTGAGACAAACATCACCAGATGACCTTTCCGTTGAAGAATTTGCTTTTTATATCTATCAAACACAAGATATCAGCTGTCGTTCACTTCAATGTATCCCTGCAAACAAACAAACAATCATTATCGGACCGACTTACTGCAAATCGCAGGATCGTTGGAATCATCTCCAACTAGGATGTATCATGGGTAGAACGTGCAAGTTGACAGTCATTCATTCCTTTGTGACCTGAAGCTTACTATATATTCCTCAGGACTTTCCACTTTTCGTTATCATCTTCCTCACCTTTTCAACAACAGCAAGTCATGGCTCCACAAATACCTTGGCCGGGTGTGATTCAATCCGAATCGAGCCGAACGACGGGCGCTTCCTCCAATGCGCCCCTGGCTGAGACACAGCTGCAACGCAGACACCAGTTAGTCCACCGCGACGCTGCAATTGCAGCCACCCAAAATATGGCCCAGGACACACATTTACAAAAAGTACGTAAAACCGGATGCAGCAATAATCGGCAGCAGCATGAAATCGGATGTGAGTAGCTCCATATCGCTATAGAAGGCGGTCAACTAACAATATAATGTACAGCTGGTGTACGTAGAGAGCTGCGTGACCAATTTATCGCTGCCCGCAATGGCAAACCTCCATGGTCGACGAAGGCATTTGTCCGCACCATCCGCGAAATCAAACATCATGATGTCGTCAGCCCTAGGATTTTTGCAGACAAATTTCGTGATAAAGATCCCCAGGAGTGGACCAAACAGGGTTTAAAGACCTTAGAGGAGGCTACGGAGTCGTATATGGTTGAGGTAATAGCTGCAGCTCCCTTTTAGAAGCAGCAACTAATTTCTTGTAGATTTTCAACATGTCTGCTACTATGGCGAGGCAAGGAGGTTGGGTACAGCTGGAACAGTCCGACATGCGCTTTGCCTTGAATATGGCGAAAATGGCCAAAGGAGGGTTTTCGTGTGCCACACTAGAGGAAATGCAACAACTAATTAAGAAACCTCGCGCCGAAGTCCGAGAAGAGAAGAAAGGAGGAGTTGAGTTTCCTGGGCAGAAGAAGATAAAGTCTACAATGGAAAGACACCCGGCAATGGTTTATAAAAATCATACCGCTGGCTGCCTTCCATGCCAAAATGGTACCGCAAAGAATCCGCAGCCATGCTGGAGACACAATCAAAACCACCGCACCTCCACCAGAAACAGCCGCACCTCTGCCCGGAACGCCATCTTTGCCCGGAACGCCACCTGCACCACCAGGGGACACTGAGGGGAACGAAAGTTATGAAATCGAAGGTATGCCATCCAGGTGTGTGTATATGCATTCTCCACTTCCAAACATTCAATTTTTCAATTATAATGCATTTGCCATGGATAGCAAGCGAGATAAAGATATTATTCCAGATTTGCTGAGTACACTATCTGCTGCATGGAAATACCGCTGACATTGATTTTGAAGATGACAACAGCCTTTTGGGCAAATCTGAGGGTGTGGACGAGAATTGATTGAAAGGAACGGAAGTTTTGAGTATTATCATTATCTACAAATAGCGGACACTTTAATGTATATTTTAAAGGATATATTTATATGCACAATGAAAGAACAATGTAGTGATAAATGAAAACATACATGAAAAGGATAGAACGACTGCCGAAACACAGTAAATGATGTTCTATGCCAAAGTGAATGGTTGCATAATGCGGATACGCCTGTGGCAAAATGAGCGTCAACAGAGCATCAACGATTTTTCGTTCTGTAAGTCAGGTTATTAGAATGTGAATTTATCGTTGTTACCTATAATCATTGTATTGGCCGCCTTTTTAGGTCAAAATAGAATTCTACACTCTCCTTGCCCCATCTTGACAATGACCGTCAACAAAGCGACAATGTTTTTGGTCTTGAATCTTGGGTAATCTTGGTGGTAAATGATTGCAGACATCTATAAACAATGTTTTGGCAGCCTTTATACGCTGATAAGCAAGAGGTCATCCCGCCGCAGCCTCCCGGACAATCACAACTAAATTCATTTTCAATGCTGCAACTCAGTGATCCTGAACGTTTTAGCCTATAAAACTGGTCAAAGATCCATATGTAGACATTGTCGGCCATCTCGCACTTTAATTAACCATCCTGCAAGGCCAGAAATCGTTGATGCTCCATTGACGCTCATTTTCATGATCGGGCAGAGAGCTTGTTGCTTTCTTCTTAGCCTATAAAGGCGGCCAATACATCGCTTATGTATAACAAAGGACAAGTCACTTTTCAATTACCTGACTTACAAGACTAAAAATCGTTAACACTCCGTTGACGCTCATTTTCAGAATGGGGCAGTGAGCGTGTATCTCTTGTTTTCAGTTATAAAGGCAGCCGATTCATCCAAAAAGAACAAGGAGGTGCAAAAGTTAATATTTTGCGATTAACAGTAGGGTATCTAAATGCGACCATAAATAAAAAAACCCAAAACACAGAACCGGAGATTGGAACCAACGGGTCTAGCCAAACTCCGCAAAACCCGCGGGTTGACGGGTACGGGTCCGGGTTTGGCCCACCAAGAGGCTGCGGGTCGGGTTTTTGAATGATTCTGGAACCGAACGAAACCGTTTTTCCGGTCAAAACCCTGACTGCTGGCGGGTTACCCGGACCCGTTGCTAACACTATTCTGGGAAAATAAAGCAGAGTTGTTTAAAGAAGAACCATTTCCAAAGCCTCTAAAGGGTGTGGAGAGAAAGGCCCGAGAAGAGGGAGGCGGAATGTGGAAAACGATAACTGATGAAAACATCAGGGAAGCGGTGTTCAGGCAGTCAACAAAGAGGGCACCAGGTCCGGATAGGCTGGGATTTAAGGTGATAAAATTGTTATGGGAGTGGGACACTTCGAGAATAATTGGACTCGTCAAAACAATGTTTAGATTGGGAATACATCCACAAGCTTGGAAAGAAGCATAGGGGGTGGTTATACCGAAACTGAATAAACCAGATTATGGAGTCCCCAAAGCATACAGGGTGATTACGTTGTTAAACTGTCTCGGAAAAGTGGTCGACAAGGTAGCAGCAAATGCAATAGAAGAGGTGTGTGAGCGAAGGCAGCTACATCATGACGGACAGTTTGGATGCAGAAAGAGAAGGTCAACAATAGACGCAGTTGGAAGGTTGATGAAGAGAGTAGAAGAAGCGTGGGGGAGGGGGAATTCCATGGCAGTGCTGTTGATGGACATTAAGGGAGCCTTCCCACATGTGACAAAGGGGAGCTTGATTAAGAGAATGGATGAAATGAGATTCAAAGCCGATCTGATGAGATGGGTAGAGAGTCGTATGGAAGAAAGAAAAGTGATTATGTCGATGGATGGAAAGAAGAGAGACAGCATGGATGTGGAAACAGGAGTTCCGCAGGGGTCGCCAGTGTCGCCAGGACTTTTCATTATATACCTTCTGGAGTTGTTCGGCAGAGTTGAAGAAATGGAAGAAGAGTGCGCAAGTGAGGGTATATCTTTTGTTGATGATGTGGCATGGGTAGTGGAAGGTAAAGACGTAGGGGAATGCACACAATGGCTAGAAGGATGCACCAAGGAAGCACAGATATGGGCGAAGGAAAATGTCTGTCAGTTTGACATCGAAAAAACCGAAGCAAATTTATTCACTTGAAAGAGGAATAATAGGGAACCAAAGATGAAGGCCAAAATAAGGGTCGGAGGTCATGAGGTTCAATACAACAAAGAAGCGACAAGGTGGTTTGGGGTATGGCTAGATAGTATGCTTACCCTGAATGATCACACAAAAAAGATTTTTGCGACAGCAAGAAGAGCATAGAATAGGGTGTGATCCTTGATGGGAATTAAAGGATTAAACCTGGAAGGATGTCAAAGAATTCAAATTTCCACAGTACAGGCCGTTGCTTTATACGGAGCTGATTTGTAGTGGAAAGGACAGAAAAACAGAGCGCAGGAGGTACAAAAAATTCTGAATGAACAAGGTAGAAGGGTAACCGGATGTTTCCAATCAACACCTCAAGGAGCTCTAATGAGTGTGGTCGGATTTAGGCCGGGTTGTGCCATTCTCAACAACCGAGTTAGGCTGTATAAGATGAGGCAAATGATGATGCCCGATGTGACAGGCGGAGGAAGAATAATAGCAATGGAAGGAAATGTTGTTCGAAGGGTGGAGGGGATTGATAGGTTGATCCCAGAGGAGTTTCATGAAAGGAAGAGTTATGAATGGACAACGTTACCGACCATTAAGAAGAGCCTAAAAGGCAAGGTGATTATTTCAGAAGAGGAACAGGTGTTGAAAAAGGCGAGAGCAGAAAGAGAGGGGCTTCTTCTTTGGATGGATGAATCGAGAAAAGAGGATCAGTGGGTAGGGTGTGCAGTGGTATGGAAGAAAGAATGGTGGAATAAGAGGAGGGTACACCTGGGGCGACAGAAAGAAGCTTTTGATGCGGAAATGTATGCGATGTCGGAGGCAGTGAAAATTGTGGATGAGATTTACAGAGAAAATGAAGTGCGGAGAGTGATAGTTTTTATGGACTCCCAAGCGACTTTACAAAGAATACAATCGGACGAACCGGGACCAGAGCAGGCGCTGGCGTTATGTACCATGAATTGGGAAAGCAAGTTGCTTGATAAACACATCCAGGTGGAGTACCGGTGGGTACCTGCGCATCAGGGTGTGGAAGGCAATGAAGAAGCGGACCTACAGGCGACAAAAGTGGCATATAAGCATTGCGGGAGTTATACCGAAACGCAAAATCCACTACCTCACTTGAGTTATGTGTCTTTTGCTCATATTAGTCGAAGGGTAACCGAGATGAAATGGGAAGAAGCTACGAAAGAAATAAAGGAGATGGGGATGAAATCGAAACACAGTTACCGGTATGATTTGGTGAAACCAGAAGGTAACAAAGTGGTGATGAAATCCAAGAAATCGATTGCAGTAAGGTTTTATCAGTTTAAGACAGGGCATGCTCTTATGGGGAAATACCTAAGGCGAATCGGAAAAAGAGGAGATATGAAATGCTGGTGGTGTGGGCATGAATATCAGACAAGGGACCACTTGTATAAGTGGTGTAAAAGATGGAAACGAGAACAAAAAAGGCTTTGAGTTGATGGGCAAGAGGGGGAAGAGGGGTATGTGGGCTGTGAAAAGGTGTTTAAGAAGCCAAAGATCAGTTTGCCAATGTCTCTTGTTTTTGCAGAAGAAAAATGTTTGCAGGCTCTGTTAGATTTTCTTTATCATACACATGTCGGCAGAATTAGCAGAGTGGTGGAGGAGGCGGAGAACTCAGATCATGAGGAGTCGAGTGAGGGGGGGGTGTAAAAGATGATGTTGTTTGTTTTGGCGGTTTTCTTTTGTTGTTTTTGGGGGAAGAGGACTCGCGACTTTGCTTTGGTTTCTTTATGTTACGGAAGAAGCGGGGAGGAAATATGTACGGGATATATGCCATGGCCGCCAGCGGCCGAATGCAATATGATTACAAACAAACAAACAGCCAAAAGAAAGTGGGTACGGGGATATACCGAGCACCTTCTTGGCTTCCGCCAGCCCTTTCTCTGGCCATGAGCCGGCGCGCGGTTCTTGACATACACACCTTCTTACACCCCCCTTCTGGTCTTGTACCCAAGAAGGATGCCGAATACACTGTCGCGACGGGCTCCATGAAACGAGCAGAATTCCAATCGCCGCCCAAAAATGTAGTTTCTTAGCGCGAATAATTCCGGACCTAAACTGCGCCGGAGAGTCCGTGTCTCTCATAAGAAAAACCATGATCGCCAGTGGAAGATCAGCGACAACAAAAGACAGCCAGTACGCAAGGCAGAACTTGAGATCCTCTCAGACGATCTTCGCCCAGGTGCCACGATCTTTGGCTCAGTCTCCGATTTATCATTGGTATCGGTCGCAGCTGCCCGTATGTTGTCTCCGAGCAGGTTTTGTTCGTGGTGGACTGTTCCCTGGGGGATGTGGTGGATGGTTTCTGCGGAGAAATGATACTGGCAGCTTGTCGTGGCACTTCCGCTGCCTCAGAAGTCGCCTTGCTGCCCGCCAGATAGCCTGCAAGCCGCCAAGTCTTATGCGGGCCTCGAAGTTATATGCAGGCTGCTGTAGGCGTCGAAGATATACGCAGGCCAGCCGCCGTATAGCTGCAAGCCGGCCTAGGCTTCTCCAAGCCTCGAAGATATGTGCAGACTTCAAAGATATGCAGGCTGGCTGGGTCGTTTAGGAACGCTGTCCGTAGCGTTAATTTAGAGCTATCCAGACGGTGTATGGCCGAGGCGATAGAGTATTCGGTAGTGACCATTGTGAAGTTGGTTGCCGATCGAGTGGGAATGATACGTACATGGCAGGTCTTCGATACGCTCCGAGGCGGCGGCCGGTCGAAGCGAGCTTGGGCGGTACGGACGGGTTCGGATAACGGGTCGGAGGAATCATTGGGGATACTCGGGAATGGTAGAGTAGCGGCGTTTGTTCAGTGAGGTCGGAAGCTAACGTGTCAGGATCCGAGAGGGGCGAGGTAGGTGATAATGTCGATAGAGTTAGTGCTGTCAGTGTTGGGAACTGCAAGCAAGCTGCTAATGTAGTGTAAGGTTCAGAACTCAGTTCTTTCAAGCTAGGAAGGATTCGTGGAGGGACGGTGGGGCGTGGCGACCGTGTCGTGCTTTATCACTCGGCCATCAACACTTGTGTGGCTTACTTACGCTCATTGGTTCGGTTCTTTGTTGTCGAGTCGGTGTTACACCCCACTCTTCCTTGTGGCTCGATTCCGCACCTACCCGAGTATTTTATTCTCGACCCGCCCGTTGTCGACCTGGCGCCTCTCTGCCTAGAATCCACCGCCATCAAAATACAGTCCATGCGCGAAAGATCATGCTAATCATTAAGTGAGTAGCAGTTTTAGCGTAGCGTTCGACTAAGGGCGGGGGTGGGTCCACAAATCTACTTACCCTCCACCCTCCTTAGCCACCCCCGAGGTACAACTACACAATATCCTCGCCCCGAAATGCAATTTATAGTCCCTCGCTACCTAATGTACCTTTTCTTCAGCGATCTGTACATGTAGTAGCCGATGCCTGGGTCCTTCTTGCCTTTCCAATTTTGCATTATAAATGATATCTTGACGTTAATACATGACGGTTCTATAGTGTAATGGTTAGCACTTCGGATTCTGATTCCGGCAATCCCGGTTCGACTCCGGGTAGGACCTTCGTTTTGTTTTGGCAGGAACCACTTGTAGTTTTAAAGCGAGATTTTGCCTCGTTAGCCGAGCAAGGCGCGCTGAGGTCTAGAGGGAGCAGTTTTTTGAAGTAGGTGGACGTTAGATTAGAGTGTTGTCAGTGTGACACCACGTGAACAGTTGCACTAGAAGAATTCCCTAGGACTAGAAATCGCTCTAACCGTCCTATTCATGCCAATATTCTGAACAGGAACCGGAAACTTCGGAGAATTTCTAGTGATTACTAGATGGAGAAATTTTCTAGAGCGGTTAGAATAGTTGGAATGACTTTCTGTTCTTTGGGAATTCCTCCACTTACATGATCGGCATCATCTCCTTTAGACGTCTCGTGGTTACAATAAACTCGGCGAAGCATAGAGCAATCCAGCTTTCCCAATGCCGAACGGGTAGGTTGTGCAGGCTCAAGCAAGTGATGCCGGCGATGGGCTGTGGAGAGCGGCCAGCCGGGTATCTGTGTCTAGTGCGTATTGTCTCCGACTGCATTTTGCTATCGAGAGGAAGTGGACTCAAGATGGCCGGTTGGGCGGTTAAGACGAACTAGCCTTTTTGGCCGGGTTGGGAATAGCCCAGTAGAACCTAGGCAGTATCAGTGATGGGAGATTGCCGGCGTGACGAAAGCCTAGAGGAAAGGCAGCCGATCAACTGAGATGAGAGCGCGGAGATATTTAGAGCTAGAATCGTTAGGGGGAGTCGATCTCAGCCGTACTGAATAGTTAGAATAGACGACGCAGAATAAGTACCCGAGCTCGCGAGTGACAGTAAGCCGCAAAATGATGGTAAGACCTCAAGTACCACACAGCGGACAAAGCCCACGAAATGCGAGCATCCTTAAACACATTTCCGGAGAAAATTTACAAGTTCAGACTTTCCGAGTGTTCCTACGGGTTTGCGTTCCAGGTGAGGGTGAGAAGAGTTGCGTATGAACGTGAAGGACTCTCAAATGACCGCATATTGAGGGGGGGAGGGAGTGAGACGCAACATACTTTGGGGTAGGGAGGCACTATATACACGAGTTGTTTTATCTGTCCCGAACAAGCCCGAATCTGCAGTGGAAATTTGACTATATCCCTGCAGTTTGTTCGAAGCCCCGTTTGTGCTCCAAAGGTTCACCGAACGAATACTTTGCAGAAGTTCGCGCCAATCAGCAATATGAAGGGATATGCACCAAAGGTTCCTGTTGCTTCCGAGATGATATCCCATAAAGGCATCCAAACTACGAATAAACTTGCAGTTGGCGGGCGCACCAATCAGCTTAAAAGTGGCGTCGACACACATCACCTAAGGCTGGAACAGATGTCGATTTCTGGCGAGAGTTGCCTCCCTATTCGACAGTGGAGGATAACTCTGGCAGAGGTATTACTTACTGCTGAGAAGAATGGTTGCATCAACCCGGATGCGTGATATCGATTTCGTTCCGGTCGTGGCTCCGTAAACCCGCCGCACACTGGCGCACTAGAGGGGTTTCAAAGGCTTTGAAATGACCCGTTTTAGCTAGCGTCAGGGTGCTTGGGCTAGGGTTTTCTACTTTACCTCCGTGAACTCCAAAATCCGTTGAATCTGTGGCATATACAATTACACCCTCGCTTGTTCCTCCTCCAGAAAATCCTCACGTGCAGCTGCAACATTATTTGTGTTTGCCTTTCTCCCCACTTACGCAGCAAGCCCAAAACTCACCGGTACTGTTGCAAACATTAATAAGGTACGAGCGATCATTGTCACTGGGCTATATGGTTCGTTAATTCTCCTCCTTCCGGCCAATATATGCTGTCACTGTCTGGAAAGCGAAATATTTTGTATGAGCGTTCATTAATTAGGTATTACTTGAAAAGACTCCGTTTGTATCCTAATGCTAGCCACCCTAGCATACTTCCCGTTGCTCCGTACTCCTAGTGACTCTAATCCACTCGGTTCCCTTCGTGTTCGCCTTTCTTCCGCCTGCTCAACCAACGGTACCGTCCAAGCCCCACAATATCCGAAATACCCTCAGATTATCATAAGCGCAACATATAGAGGTCGGTGCGTCATGCCTTCCCCGAATTCTAAAATCCCTCTGGCCCGACACACCACCCAACCCGAAAATCCCTCTGGATCGCCGCAAATATTAGCTATAGGTCAGCCGGACTTTCATTATCGAAGCTCCAAACACAGCGCAGAACTTTTACTACATTTACTGCTCTAACGTCGATTATTCCCCACTCCCGCGAAACCAATAACTCTAGCGGTCATGAAATTCCTGTCCGCCATTGTACTCAGCATGCTTTCCGCCACCATCTGGGCATTTCCATCGGGCGAAGACGTGAAGACTCACGGTGCGAGGACCTGTAGTGTACAATGTAAGTTGATCCCCGAGACGACGACTGGTGAGCGTGCTGACATAGCAGTGTGTGAGTGAATCCATCCGAGAACTAGCGGAGTGGTGCTGATGTGTAACAAAATGTAAGTGAACTCCAACGTGGTGTGAAGTGTTATTTGTTGACTACTTGCGGTGTGTAAGTGCCAGACCTGGGGCGTAGTGTAAACAGGGCACCGACTATTGCAGTATGTAAGTGGATAGCGATTTGTGCCGCCTAGTGAAGGATAGTGTGACTTACACGCATCCTCGAATAAAAGACTGTAAGTGTACCACCCCGAGGTATGAGATCAAGTACCACCGCTGATGCACCTTGAACTTGTAGAAAGTGAGTGACCTCCCCAATGCCCCCCCCCCCGCGCACGACTAAAACATGCAGCCTGCAAGTGAACAATCTCGAAGACCATTCATGGGGTGTTGACCCAGTTTTCAGGGAGTAAGTGGATGGTCTCGATATATTAATTTGCTGGGTGCTAACTAGAGCTCGTAGAGTCCGGAAGTAAGGGGACAAAACCCAAGTATCTCAACTACTGAAGCTAACACACGCAGTATGTATGTGGATATATTCCGATGAACATGGAGATGATGTGAGAGCAGGTTTTGACGCATTGATAACTTGCAGCTCGTAAGTGCACCATTCCGGGGATGATTGAAATGGTGCTGACGCATCGGGAACATGTAGTGTGTACGTGTATCTACCCGATTACAATGCGACTTGGTGACGATACTGAACTGTTGGTTTGGGACTTGTAGTATGTAAATGAACTCCCGATGGCTGTTGATGAGGTCTCCAGTTACTGATTCGACTCGCAGAGAGTGAGTGCACGATCCCGAAAATCACTGGCGTGGTGACAGCAGATTCTAACGGATCTTCGAACTTGCAGTGTGTAAGTGCATGACCCTGATTACAATTGGGGTGCAGTGGAGATGTTGACTCGTGTAGTGTGTAAGTGGACTGTCGAATGTCGAATGTGGTGACAGTTGTGGGACTAAGTTGCTGACGCAAAGCTTCGGATTTCAGGGAGTAAGTGCACATCCCGGAGATCATGAGAATAGAGTGCTGATGCATGCCCGTTCGAGCCTACAGGAAGTAAGTAGACAACCCTGACGACCCGACGACACCGAAGTGGTGATGGAGCGCTGATCCCCATTTTTCCGGTTCACAGGTTGTAAGTGCATTCCCAAGACTACTGCACGATGACGGTAAGTACTGACAAACTCTTAGTGTGTAAGTGCATCTCCACTACTAGCGATAATGGGAACTGGGTACCGTACTGACATGCACGTTTGTTCGAACTTACAGAATGTAAGTAGAATCACGATCACTACTGGTAAGTGAAGGTTGTGTTGACGAGTACCCCCAAACTTGCAGGTACAATGTTAGCCTGTCAGTGATAGCTGAAGTGGTGGTGGGTTCCAATGCTGATGCACTATGTAAGCGAACTACCCCAATAAGCATTAGCGCGGTGCAGTAACAAGGACTAACACGCATGTTCAAACTTGCAGGATGTAAGTGGCTGCCTCCGAGGGCTGTTGAAATCGTGGCGGTTGGGTGCTGACTGCCACCAACCTTGTAGTGTGTAAGTGCATCCTCACGGGCAGTGATGGTGATTGCTCGACAATTATCGTCGAATACACAGTATTATGACGGCTATGTGACATACCTTAAAGGGAGCAGTTAGTCCTGTGACTAGTCAATTTAGCATCTTTCAAATCGTGCCTTCATTGCTCATAGCAACTTTGATAAAGATCATCAAACAGCCCATTAAAGCCCGAGCTCACACGGCCATTCTGAATTATTGGCTTCTCCTAAATACAAAATCATGAATGTTCAAACTGCCGTGCAGGATTAACCGATCTGCTATACGGGCGCAAATCTGGACTAATGTGAGCGCATAATAGTACCTGAAACCCAACTATGCCATTGAACATACTTCAAAGAATAATTTGTGTTGTTTCTAATTACTAAGTGAACAGATTTGAACACCAAGTCTATAATCAATCGTTTATGGCAATACTTAGCGAGACACGAACCAGTGAGATGCTAGGTGACAAGACGCTGAAAACACTACATGACCAAATCGCCGCCCGTTTGTGTTTTGTTAACTCCTTATATGCATTTCTATGCATTTGGGTGCACTGGTATTGCTATAGGAGGTTGGGATAAGGTGCACCTTAATGTTAGGGCACAGGCCCGCTAGGGTTCTGAGACCAAGCAGAAGCTGGTTCACAAGCTCGGGTGGCGCCGCCAATCACGTGATCTACGAATATTCAGCCAACTACCGAGTAATGCATCGGCCTACTACCGCCGTCGACAATCGGCTGACGCCGAGCCGCATCAGCTTTTTGTTGATACATTTCCACTACAGAGAAAAAGTACGGGTATATATACTAGTAGGTATTTAACAACCCACAAAAAGTCATTCAAGCACTTATCCAAATAAATTAGATCCACACGAAAATATGTGAATATTTACTTGTATTCTCTCATATTTAGATTAATTTTACCAAGTATTTTGGCAGTAGAAGTTGTGATTTTCTATTGTGGGTTGTTCTGACAAGGACTAAGGCTGATGCGGCTCGGCGTCAGCCAATTGTCAACCGTACCCTGATCTACCGCCTGATGCACTCGGCCTAACAATCACATCAATTGAGTTTTGTTTCATAAACTTTTGTATCTGCATAAAAATAGCTACAGTCATAGAATCATGAAAGCGAGGCTTCCCGTCCGCTCAGCCATATCTAAGCATGATATCGCCAGGTTAGTACTGCAGTGGGTGACCATGCGGGAATCCTTGGTACTGTAGTTTTACTCCCTCTAATCTTTTTTACCTGTGAGAGAAAGCCTCTTGTGGCTCGTGCAGTTTCAGCCCTACTAAAGTTAATACCTAGAGATACTGTGCAAGTCTAGAAGTCTTCTAGCGACATTAAGGCAATGTGTCTGTAGTTGTCCCACTGCAAATTTTCGACTATGCCTTGCCGAAGCAGCCGTTCTATATTGAAGGCCGCTATTTTGCTTATATGCTAGGTTAGGGATCTCTAACTTGATATCATATGTAGCCACGGGAGTTCCATTCGCTTCCTTTTACAGTTTCCATTAATCACTGACTAATCCCTTCTTTCCATCTCTGGCATCTCCCTCTTCCAATTTCCGGTACCTTCTTGGAGCACTCCTACATCTACGGTTCTCGTGCCATAAGAGAAGTCCGCCTGCGATCTACCATAACTTCAAAAGGCCTAGTTAGCGGTAAGCAGATCATGATATTCGGTAGCGTATCTCTCTTTCCAAAGGAATAATATCCGCATATTCTGCGGTTAATATTACTCGGACGCCCTATAATAGGATCTAACTGCCACAAACGTCAAGTTCTCTTTTGCTCTATTTCACCTCTAATGTAAGGCAAAACTTTCGAAGGACCGGAAAAGGTTCGCAAAGTTGCTCCAGATCTAGAGCTCCTTTAATCAGTCTATTGGCTCACTTTGACTATTAAAATATCGGTGAAAGAGAGAAATGAAAGGATAATCCTGGACGAACCTACTTACCATTCAGTTTAGCGATTGAACCTACCGCATGCAAATCAAATTGAGTATTACTACAATATAGGGTTAGGGTATGTATACGTCCGAGCAAAAAGACAAACAACTTCCCGGTAGCCACCGCATCCCGCGTTCCACTGGCTTTTGTGAAAACTCTTTCCAAATCTAGCTGGATGGCACGGTGCGCATGTGGGGGCTGAGTGCTGCGACCGCATGCATAAGATGAATCACAAGGCTGAACGTTGTCAGTAAGGTTGCGAGGCGCTTTTTGTGATGTAATGTCTACGATGCTTTTGCGGTGCTCATGCACCACAGCCTCCACGAAGATTTAACAAGGCTGGTATGGGGCAGTGATTATATTAGCTAGCAGCATTATATTTGCGCACTGGGCAAACAACTCCTCGGTGGCGACGTGACAATGGTGATCTCAATGAATGGTGTAAGGGCTGAACTGAAGGTTATGTGCGCACACTATCCCAAAGTCCAAGGATAAAGAGCAGCTGCGGCTAGACAACGGACATTCACGAGCAAAGTAGCCCAGACATGTGCCATTCTTTGGTGAGTACCGGTATGCTCGGGGTTGCTGAAGCGAATGTAATTCGACCCACTCTCATCACGTATATCACCACCCTATAACGGGCGCCGTTAAGCTATAATAGTCGCAGATGTCTGTTGTCGCTTCAAGGTTGGATGTTACACTAACTAATGACGAGGGTTCAACGACGAGATCGTTTTGTTTCTAATCGAACCCTAACCAGCTAGTTGGACGTTTCGAAATCGCGAGAAACCATCAGTATGCTGTCGACGAAGGGTGAGATTATGCGGACTGTAAGAAACCAGAAACAACACAATACAAGCGGAAACTTTTACTTGATTTAGTCTGCGAACAAGAGACGCGGTCCAACTTGGCCTAAGTCCAGAGATGTTTATAGGTAAGGATCGGCAGAAAGCTCGCGGACGGAATGGTCACGTATCTCGGTTCCTCCAATTGCTCTAAACACATTCTAGCCCCCTCGCACCGGTCCCACCCACACCACGGATGGTTACTCCGCTAGGACGATTGATTTAACAACTGATTGGCGGTCTGTGACATAACAGCCGAAACAATGGTTCTCCATGTTTAGACCCAGCCAGAACCCAGCCACCCCGTACGAGACACTTCATTTTCCAGGCTTCCCGTGTCGGAAAGGACAACTTTTGACTGCTGTTAACCCCACCCCATCAGATACACACGTGTGAGAGATCTTTGCTGCTCAACCACGCAAACCTCAGGTTATCATAAACGACCCCTGTCAAACACATGCAAGAGTAATACCAATAATCTCACGCAAGATTGAACATGCGCGCATATGACTCAAGCTCGTGTAGCTCATTTGCTGCAACCCGTCAATGAAGCGAGAAGCATCGTACCAGACCCAAATAACCGCATCAAAGCAGCCTCGATGGCGCAATAACCGATTCAAGTGGTATTAACATTTTGTAAGGTGTGGCTAAGAAGCGTACATAGTTAGGCTTAGAGAAGCCCAAAATAGGGAGGCGAAGGCAATGACGCTTGGGGCTTCTAAAGCCATTTCAGAGTAATTCGCACTGTGGCTGAGTGGTTTACGAGCCCAACAAGACGAAAATCACCAGATATCCGGAATCCGGCGGTTCGAGACTGCAAAACGCTTAGATAGCAACACCACTAGAATTGTACACGACAAACATCCTTACCTCCACATCATCGTGCAGATACCACGCCGAATGAAAGCAAAGAATCACGTAGAGGGAGGATACTGATATATTGATCGGTGAACTAATTCCCGCACTGAGCATAAAAAGAAAGCATCTCCGAGAGCATATATATCGTAATATTTCGGATCCAAAACTCGTTTCAGGTCTGCAGCAAGTTAAGGTGATACACGTCGAACAAGCTAGGAGTGCTAGTGAAATCATGATATTGGCGATGACGTACCCTTAGAATCTGGCTCGCGAAGGGCGGTAATGGTAATAATATTTATACCACGGTGTAGTATCCATCACTTTCCATCGATGGTGATGAGACACAGGAGGGTAATTCGGAAGTCCGTGCGCAGTGTGACCACATCAGCAGCATGCGTTTTGCGGTGACACCAAGGTTGTCAATTGGACTAATGCTGTGCTAAAAGGGGGCGAGGTCCACTCAGGTTTCTCTGTGTTCGCTAGGCGATTCAAAACCAAGGGGTGCATGAAGAACCTGAGGATGCCGGCATCCGGGTCTCGTATTCGAGTTAGAAACTTCCAATTGGCTGGGTTCGGCCATATCTGGTGGTGGGAACGGTGTTGACTAGACAGGTTTTGTTTGGATTACATGGTTCAGCTACATGAGATATATAGATGTAGTTGAACTGAGGAGCCGTAGGGCGCAATGGAGGGCGCGATGATGGGAAATATCTCCCTAACAACAGTTTGGGGATTGGTCTGCCATGGCTGTTATAAGATCTCCTTACGGGGCTCGGGTATGTGTGGGTGTGGGCTCCAATACAGATAACGTTGCTTAAGTTAACCGACGGGATAAAATGATTGGATTCCGGTGAACATTGTGTCGCTAACTTCTCCCTACCAGATTCTATCCGCATTGCGGCCAATTTTTCGGACCCGTAAGCCAATAAGCGCAATCCGATGATAGAAATTGCTATCACACTGGCAGACAGGCTCCTTGCGAGTTTGATGTGAAGTGCTTTGCTCCGGTTATTGCGAAGGTTTGGTTGTAGGGAGACAACGCTCACGCGCTGACAAACCCAAGAGGATTAAGTTGGATGGATGCCAAACCGAACCGGCATCAATCCATCCGATTCGCAACAAGGAATCGATTCGCAGTTTGATCTCGATATGAACGGTGGGGTGTGCGTGCATGCAGTAAGGACGGTAGGGTTAAATGCAGTCGGAGTTTTGCCCAATGAATCCACTTGATCGGTAGCGGGGGCCGGTCGGTCGCGCGTGTCGTCCGCCCGAATTCTCGTATTGCCCCCATTCTCCCCACCCCTACAGAGATTTGTTTCCCCACTCCATACCTAGGATGTCGTGTATAAGTTGAGTAATGCCGGCTGAGTGTATACTCACGGAGTCATCCACACAGACAACATTGTATTGAACAGCCCCAATAAGCAGCACCATAACCTTTCTGCATTTACTCCTCTCTCCTCTCTCTCATCTCATCTCTTCCGAGCCACTCCTCTCTCCATATTACGCTGTTAACCTCGTTGAACGCTCAAGCGTGGGTTAACCAGCTTCGATCGAACCAAAGTATGTCTGCTGACTTGAGTTTATGCCCCAGACCCAAATTCAATCTCCGGACTCCATCCACATTACAAGGGATGTCTATTGGTAGTAATCCAAAGTCGGAGTTGACAAAAGACGTCGACATTTCAGCCCAAATGACTCAGCCACCCGAAAGCGGCGACACGGCAAACTCCGACATCCTCCCACAAGACAGCACTGCGACGGAACACCCGAAAGACATGGGTCCGAAGCGACCTTCCCAGGAGGCTGAGCCGTTACCATCACTGCCAGTCGGAGGCAAACCTGAGACCCCTTCCGAACAACGCTTCGATCCGACGAAACTGAACCGAGCAGTGGCATCACTGTTGGAAAGCGAGTACCCCTGCCTACTCCACGACCATCGTTTCGACAATTCAAAAATTCGGGCCGAAGAGTCGCCAATCAAGCCGGGGGTCTTGAACATCCTTTCTCTAATTGATGTCTGCTTGTAATGCAACAAGGGATCATTCGCGGTGTCTCGGTTACCCGTTAGCGCTCGACCTTTAATCCAACAGCTATTTGTTTCCTATTCTATCGATATCGGTCTGGCGCCACCACTCTCTATTCGATGTATGTAGCGCGGCAGGATTCGCATTGATGTTATGATCTCTCCTATTTTGTACTGGTTCTTTTTTGTCGGATTTCTGGGGTACTATTGGCTATGTCGGGATTTATCTAAGTGGTTTCTATCCGGGTTTCGCTGTGATCTTGTGTGATTGTTCGACTGTAGTTGGCGCTATCGCTGGAAAGGAGTCGTGTTTTGATGGCGGTGAGATTTGTACTTCTCTCAGAATTTTTGTAGCAATTTCGCTTCTTGTCATCTTGGATTGAGTTAACTTCCATGTTAATGAGATTTTGATTTTCTTTAACATACCGTAACTTGATAAGAGTTGCACCCTAACTAGGTTAGTGGTATCTATACTTAGCAACCACTATCCCAGAGTGGAAATTAAAAACACCGCTTAATAACCGAGGTAGATTTTCGTACCAGGAACACTAACCCTATTGGAGGGGTGTCCCAGTGAAACTCTGGAGAAACCGACAGACCCATGGGCGAACATGTCACTTGAACCCAGATGTTCATCCGTACCAACACCAAGAAAAAGCGCAGTGCAGATGAAGAGAAGAAAGGCTAGTATTAGATACTAGACTAGGAGCAACCTCAGTAGTTTAGCCAATTCTAACATTCCCGCGGTACACCACGATCTCGGTTGTTCATATATCTATGACGGATGCATTAGTAATCCATAGTTTTCTGACCACGAACTGATGTTTTTCCACATACAACCTGAGTGCCGGCGGATATCCGACGTATGATCAATTTCTGGAACACCGTATTGTTTCAGATGTGAACCCCCACTCAAACAAGTCCCTCAAAACACGCCCAAAGTGCATCCCAGCATCTGTATCGTACACTAAACAAAGGATGGGCAGTTAGATGTCCGTTAGCAACCCCTTCTTGCCGTCGATGGTTTACTGAACATAAATGTAGTAATCACTAGACGCAGAGCTAGTGAGATGCTATGCAGCAACATCCGCGACCTCGGTATCTTGTAACTAGATACAACATACACCCCTCAGTTTAAGCTGACAGTGTTTCGAAACAGCAACGGATTGTTTGAGACCCGAGACAAAATGCATCATCGAAGCACGTGCGATGCCGAGTTACCGAATATTCGGTGGGCTCCGGGCGCGTGGCGTTGTGGCAAGTTGTGGCGTGTTGACGCCGATTATAAATCGCCGAGAAAAACTGTCAGGCTGTCAATCTTTCAACAATATCAACATTAAATATACGCTAACTAACGTTGCCACACACTAAGACCCGTCAGCAATAACGTTGAGGACCACCGAAAATGTGGACGCAAACGCGTAGGTACGACCCGACCCGGGCTGCAAACGAAATGGATGTCTCGCGGGACAACGTACCAATTACATGCACCCTGTTTTCATTCGGCGAGTCTTCCAATCAGTGAATAGTACGGTGTGTTGCACCCGGGGCAGCCGTAAGATGTTTGTCCGTCTTAACTGAAGTCGTCGGTGAATGAATGCCGTAAAGCTTATATTTATGCTCCTAAGAAAGTTAGCAGTGCGCAATATCGCTCACAAGGTTAGGCTGACCATTCCTATCGCCGAATTCAAAGGAAAGCCTGGCTAGATGGGCTATCATAATCCCTCGGGTACAGTGTCTAAAATTTGGTCGAACAAACCGACGAACCTGATGGCACAGTGACATTAAAGATCGAATGTGAAACCTTCCAAAAGTCGATGTGGAAAGGACAAAGTTTGGGTACGTCCAAGTTATAGCCCGAATAAAGGTGGCGCCAGTTGACCCATGACTGGCTCTAGGCAAAATGTCGTCATATTCTCGCTCCTTTTTAGGATCATTTGAGATGGCATGGTGTTAGGTACTGTCAGTTGATAGGTGTTGTTCCGCTAAGTATATATTTCGACAGAGGTGGAGTGGAGCCTGCCGTACCCAGTGTCAATCCTTTTCCGAGTACGGTTAGTTGTCCGCGTTATGGCCAGTGCATCTGCAACTGTGAGGTTGTATGGAGTTCTTCGTGGGGTCCAATGATTTATTTGGTCCATTAGTGGTGCTTTTTAACAGGGGATTCGCAGAATGAGATGATGCCGAAAAGCCATTCGAACGAACTGTCAAGAGCCTGGGGAATTGCAACCATTTAAGTCATCTTACGGCGATGTCCGTGCCGGGCTCGTATAAAGCACTCTAGTTTATCCTAGGGATCCATGCTCTAATCCCAAACCGATCAGCTCATCCAATTAGCGAGGCGAACCAAAACCCGAGACCTACAACCTTTATCATAAATCCCGCCCCCGATAAAGGTAGCACTGAGACAAAGACTAGGTCAAAGCGCTAATTCGCTACCAACCGCCTGTCGGATACCATACTTAGTAGACCACCAATAGAGGTACTTGAGTCAGGCTGTAGAGTAGAAGATCAGACACCCCATTTCATGAAGTGAAATTTGCTGTGAGAGCAGGGTGTTGAGTCACTGTTGACCAGGATCTGAAGTGAAATCAAAGCGCACTAACTGCTGCCCTTTCTGTTAACATTCAACCGCGTTTTATCCGATATGCATGGCATATCTTACTAGTTCTCGGTGGTAAGTAGCATCTGATCTCTCAGCCGAACCCGAGGAATCCCTATTTGCCAGAGACAAGCTCTGCTGTGACCCAAATTGTCGTCCTGCCTAGGGGAACAGAAATCGCGCGAAGCGTTCGATCGACAAAACTTGCCGCATGATCTGAGCCAACTCGTTCTTTTTTGTAGTATGTACAGGTTGCATAGGTAACCGAATCCGTTGTTTTATTGCCTGGCATCTAGCTCTGCTGGGGCTGTCTGGCTTCCAGCTTCAAAATGAATAGTTAACGTCCGGTATCACCAGCTGCATTACTGTAGAAGTAACGAGTCGAACCAGATTATACCGTATCACTTATGTGAGAATACTTGTCGATCGAAACGATATCGCTTTAAATTCAATTCCATAGCAAAAATTCGAGAGCTAGTGAAGTTCATGTATCCGGGGGCATATATGGACTCTCGTCCATGCTGTCCTTCATGTGCAGTTTGGGGAGAAATTATGCTTGAAATATGGTTTGAACCCACCTGGATAGAATCTTTTGGGTGTGAAACTTCGATTGATAGTTTTAAAGTTAGTTACCAGGGCTTGACATGTCTTGAATGGGAACTCACTGATGATTTAAAAAAAAGCACTTTGTTGTACAACACCCCGGATGCTCCAGCAACGGTTATGCGTCATCGATGTCGAACGAGTCGATATAGAATTGCATCATCTCGAGCGCGTCAACTCTAACACCCTTACTTCCTTAATGCGGCCAAATATAAGGTTCGTCGATCATCCCTACCCTTGGTCGAAAGCAATGAGAGCGTTAGTGCTGTATATATTGTGCTACGACGAAGGCTTTTTAACAAGACTGGATGTGCTTGAGTTTTATGGTATGGAGAACGTCAAATTTTTCCTAAAGTGGAGACAAATTCCGCTTTAGGGCTCAGATATAGAGCCTTAACGTTTCATAAGGCAGCATCGTTACAGCCTACAAAATACCTGCCGAGCACGTTAAACGAAGAGCCCAGTTATTCTAAAAAGATAACGATGGTAAGTTCCCGGGTACGGTACTAGGGCCCGGCGCGAATACAGTGTAAGCCCTTATGTCAACTGTGACGTATTTTGCTTACGGATTGATTTACCGGAGTTTGTCGTTGTGCAACCATCGTGCCTATGTATATATACGTGGACAAGGCTCGCAGCCTCACTTTTCACACCAAACGTTTACCGGACCTCAGAGGCTATTATTTACACGGAATCTCGCACGTCTATGTTTTAATCAAAGGGAAATGAAACTGTAGCGTCACTACCAGCGAGAATGTTTTGGGTTTTTCGAACCCCGAAAGGGTTTCGGTATTAAACAGCAACGGGATAGGTAAGAGAAGTGATGTACATGGCGGATATCTGTGCTTTTGATATGCAGGGACACCTCACAGTTGCCAACGGCAGACGAAGGCTACGGGAGAATGATTGTATTCGTAGCGTCAGATGGCTTCTAGTTGGCTTCAACAAAAAGAAACACATATACGTACGCCATGTCACTGCGCATATAAAATTTTGCGGTGAGTTTGTCCAGACAACAGCATGCGATTGACAGTCTACTTTAGGAGGGTAGAATTTTACAACTACTCCTCTATATAGAGTCCTGATCCCGCGTCCTCCCAGAAAATTGATTGCGACTGCGACTCTTAGGTAGGTTAGAGTAGGGTTATCGAAGTTAGACATATCGGAGCTTCCGAAATGCAGTTATTTTTCCCGAAGTACGGGATTTCTGCCTGATTGTAATACCAAGCCTGCACCCCGCAAACTATGTTGGACTCCAAGAATATACAGTTTCTCCTCATGATCAAAAATGAAAGTTTTTTATTTTTATTTTTATTTTTATTTTTTCGAACATCTTGCATAGGAATTATCTCAGAACACGTGCACTAAAACTCGAAAAAGCAAACTTGTCCACCCTCCAGGTAATGCAAAGTATACTGGAATTGTCTAGGCCTTTTCTCGAGAAACTGGTTAATCTAAAGCAGATTCCGGGAGGCAAGGCGGATTCGATGGTTTCAGTAGGTGTCAAGGTTGACATATGGATGGGAAAATAGTTTTTACCTGGGTGGGTGGACTTTTAACTCGATCTCGTTCATCCGATAAACCGTTCTTTTGGTACATGACAAGTGCGTGGCTGCATATGCATAGGAACAACGAGCCGTGCATCGACAGTTTCCGTGATAAACAGATCGCATGCATAGATTCGGCTGCCAATGACTCCGGAGCTGGGACATACCCCCACTTTCTGATGCACCCTATGGGATGTGAAAAGGAGGCTTCTGGAACAGTTCCATCTGGATGTGTCCAGACGGCTAGATTCAGTCTAGAGAAGGAGACGTGGTGTTTCTTATCGATAACGCGTGGGGCGAAAATAATGACGTCATTGACACTTGCGGGGTATTTTACCCCACAATTTTGAGGCGGTCATGAAACATAGAGATATTTCATGGGCATTGTCTAGTCTACGATCCTTATGTTCTGCATACTCCATCCAATGGTAACCGAATTCACTGCTTACAGTAAATTCTGAAAGAAATTTCTTAGCACACACAATGGTTGTCTGAGGTAAGCAGACCACGGGTCGATGTTGCTTGCCTCGGTTGGCTCGCTATTTAGTGTCATGAGGACCACTGAAGAGTTGAATTTGGGATCTTGGCGTGGCCAGTAGTCATTTCCAGCCACCCAGTGTGGTACTAGTTCTCGGACAATGCCGATACTTTAGAATTCTCTACCGTCACCCACAATCGTGGCTTGCTCTCTAGTGAGGCACTAGTCGGTAAATCGCACAGTATTACCTCCCACTACATCAGTTTACCTAAACAAAATCCGAATCTCCTGACGCCCGTCTGTTAGCAATAGTAATACTGTACACGTTACCGTACGACTTACAATATCTGCCATGCAATTCTCCTTCTCGGACTACTCACGGCAGATTCCATGATCCTCTACATACAACTTTACCAATGACCTAGTATTACTAGCTTAGGTTGCTGTACACTCAACTGAGACTGGCGGTATCTGACTGTTTCCGGAGACAGCAACATCGCAACGGACAACCGCACAGAATCCCTAAAAACCGAAGGCCGACAAACTCTTCGCAGAACAACACACCTTTACTTCAAAAAACCTTGACACAGACCAATTCCTAGAGGACCAGCCCCTCTACCCCCTCCCCAATCCACATCTCGGTGAGGTGAAGGTCGTAGGTATTAACCTAAATAAAACGTCCCCAATACGAAGGAGAATACTCTTTGCGGTCATCCGGGTCATCAATCACTACTTTTTCACCTCTAGTAGGGTTTGGATTCTTCGACCATCCTGAGCCCTGTACAGCAGCGGCACTCGCCTCACTCATACGTCCAACCCGCCGAACGGGCTACCAATAAAGCACCATATCACCCTCGAATAAATATTATAGTCTGAGCCTCCTCTCCCTCATCTTACCTCCTATACTAGGATATCCCCGCCCAACCTTCCAGAATCCTTCAGCATTCATAACATCTCCGGTCACCAGAAACAAACCGTACACGTTTTCACGACACTCGCAACCGTCCACCGAAAATTACCTCCCGAGCCAACTAAAACAGACCGCGGCAGCAACTCTCTCAGGTCAAAGCTAAGATCAAGAACTAAGAACAGGCTTGAATTGGTCGAACCCATTCGGTACATCACCACCTACCATTTCCTCTTCTAGCCTTGTCCAGTACTTTCAGCTGCGCCACAGTCTCCCTTACCCACTACACGATCTCAGGCGGCTGAACCAGTATTATGGCCGTTGCCGTGTTCGCCACAATTGCACCCGTTGTTGGTTTTATTTCTGGAGGATTCTCTATTGCCTAGGCTTGCAAAACCTATTCTTCAGCACAGCACCATTTTCTCTGGAGGATGTATCTCGTGAGATCAATTTCCTCAAATGCTCACTACTTCGAAGGAGAGAATCTCCCTAGACTAGAAACTAGACGTCAGAGCTTCTATGAAGTCGTCTAGCCGGCCATTTTTCAAGTCGGAAATATTGCCAAGGCTGACCTTCAAATGGGAAGTTATATGATGATTACACGATGCTCAGGGGGCACATAGGCGACGTCAGCGACATTCTAGCGAAATTGACTTGGCTTTGGTCCTCCAACGAACTCCATGTCGACGATCTCATTCGCTTCGTACGCATTTTCACTGATGCACATGGAGTACTCCTCTACATGCAGTGTATTTACGGACAACTCCACCTTATCGAGCTCGGTTGATTCTTTGGATGATCCCAAACTCCTACTGCAAACTCGCCTTTTCCTCAAGAATGCCATTGATAGGCTCTCAGGTATTCGTGCTAAGACGAAGGCAGACCGTTTTAAGCTAACCAAAACTGATTATAAACCTGTTGGATTGACTGGTTATTACTGGTACGAGGATATATACACGCCGCAGAGTAATTCTACCCAAGATTCAAAGCTCGCTCACTTCAAACCAACATGTGCTCGTCCCTGTGGGACGGATTTGAGTGCGGACTTCACGTGGGTTGGTTTAGGGTTAAGCGGCGGAGCCACATACACTTTAGTTCTTGTGTACATGTCAATTAGGCTTAGAGATGGTCAGTGAGTTTTAGGTCAATTGAGAGATTCAACGCAACGGACATGGTTCAACAGTCCCAATTATAACCCTTATGGTGAAGCATGACAGGACACTGCATGGGAAAAGATGAATAGCGACGAGGACACGATAAACTGGAATGTCAGCATCCTAGGTGGCGATAATGCCCCGGTAGCACAGAAAACATGGGAAGATCTGGACTGCGTTATGGAGGGAAGGTTGGCGCGTCAGGTAGGTATTTCCAACCCAAGGATGCACTTTCCCTCCACGGAAACAATGTCGGCGCAAAACGTTACTACGATTTACATCGTTTCTGGCGACTAAGTACTATACGCCATTTGCGAGACTTTTCTTCTTCGAGCTGAGTGAGTTCGCCTAGATGCCACGGTAATGGAAGAAAAGGTTGCAAGTCCAGTTGCTAGACGATATACGGACCCTGAGGTCTTTTGGTCAGATTCTGAAGACTGACGACGCCGCTCAAGATTCCAGCTACACAGTCATGTATAATAGGACCTTCTCAATTGAGGGAGACAACTATCACTGGCAAGGGCGCACAGTTAGTAATGCTCGACTACTAGAAAACGCAAATGGGATGACTATCATATTCGGGGAATAATCGAAGACGTTCAATACCGGTGATCTTACGTCTGAGGTAAAAGTAGCATCCCTTCCCAGCGAATATGTTTAGCTGGCATGTGTAGTCACATACGGAGACGTTTCAATCATCCGTGCCATTGTATATTATCAAAGGAAATATACAATGAAGACTACCGTGTGGTTCGTTCTCGATACTTGGAGGGATCTATAGCGTGTAGGTAATTACGGGTACTACATACGCAGACAACGGGACTGCATCTGGGAAGTGATGAGTGGAGATATTATGTCATTCGAGTACGAGAACATCGGACCAGGGACTGTTGACGTAACCTCGGGCGGAAAGACGTACAATTCTGACTGTATCGACAGGAGGAAATGGGATACTTGCACTTTTCAGTGCAAGGAGTATTTTTCATGTGTATTATTAGCCGACGGAGGCCGTTGGAAATCTGCGGTTGTGGGTTTTAGTAGGAATCAATATCATTTGACATGCCTAACGTTGTTTCATCTATAGTCGACTCTCGTTATAAGGATGTTGCTAGTAAGACTATCCGCCTATATGACTAGAGGTCTCCGGTCCCGTTTTTTTATGGGGTTGTAAGACTTTCCCACTCTACACGAATAACCTTAGACTTTGTGATTTTTGATGGGGGAAGTCTTAAGGAGAGCGGGAGTTTGGGCAACGTGGTGAAAATTTCTCTACCCTAGAGTAGGGGTAAACTTACCTTTATATCTTGAGTTCTAATAACTACTCTGTAACTATGGTACTAATGCAAACCGGGCCACTGACATTGAGGATGGTGTAACGCGACACGACGGGGTAATGCGACATTTTCCCATACAAATTATAGTAACAAAATTCAAAGTTGGAATATCACAATCCCTTTTGAGCGGAATGGATAGCACTCTTCATAAGTAATCTTACCTTGCTACTAAGACTTGGTTGTTCTGTATATTGGTTACTGTGTTGCATTACCGGATCACGTCATACCATACGTTAGTCCACCAAAATACACACAAGGTAGTTTATCCGACCTGTACAGCTACGTGGACCATAGAATGGGGTTGCTAGAGGTGTAGCCTTGTGTCTTGCTTCAGCAACAAAGCAGGGCAGTAGAAGATAGAAGCAATAGAGTATGAGATGGAGCTTGATTAAAAGTATATAAATATCATGTGATACGGGTAATGAGACACTTTCCCATACCAATTATAGCGACGAAATGGAAAGTTGAGATACCACAATCTCTTTTGAGTAGAATGGATTGTACGAAGGTTTGCTTGTTCTGTATATTGATTACTGAATGGGCTGCAATCATTTTACAGCCCATTGCCAGTAGGATAACACTCACTGATATTTATTGCATGGACTTACCACGGTTCTGACGCTCTCATCTAGTGGACTTACCTCCAGGATTCCTGTAAATGGGGTTACTATAATTGATGTTCTAGAACTGTCCCATTACCCCGTTGTGTCCCGTATCACTGTCTGTTACGTTATTGTCAAGGTCTGATATCCGTCGGTGGGCGCCCACCTAGATCATAAACCAGGTAAAGGCGCCAAAACTGGGACGATATATTCCAAATTTCGACTACAAGCAGCTCAAAAATAAACGCTAGGACTAGAAAGTGGATTGCATATCCGAATTCTATCTCTCTTTCTACATAGCCTACTCCCACCTCCAACATTGACCGCAGGACAGAGAAGCTACTCCACTAACTAGAGTTGTATTACTCTTTTGACTTTGCCAGTGGATGCCACAAAATGGCCACTGTCTTGTGCTCGACGACCAACTGCTTAAATGCATTGCCTTCACCGACTGCTCCAACTCCACTTTCTTTGCTCCGGAGATCAGGATATCATTAACATGTCAGATATCAGTAGAAGTGATCACTGCAAGAACTGGTGTCCACCGATGCCAAAAAGCAGAATCACCAAAGTTCGCAGTTCTTTACGCACTTCACCTACTCCCGTTTAGAAGGAAATTCTCCTCTGAGGATTAGGGAGGATGCTTTGAGAAGGGGCTTAAAACATCAAAGATTGGATGCTCTGCAAAGCAGTGTTGTCAACCGTCCCGTCCGTCCTGAGCCAGGACGGAACGGCGCCGTCTTTTTGAGGCCGGACGGGGACGGACGGAAGAACGGCCGTTGACGGAGAAGTCTTAGCACACATAACAAAAATTATACCAAAATCATTTCAATTACTATTCTGACCGTGATGCAAGATATGTGAGCATCTGCTCCGTCCATACTATTTCTGACTCTGTTTCTTTAAAGATTACGCCCTCTGCACCCAGGATTTCATACATTCCGAAGCCTGTATTACATTATTGGGCTCGATTGGGTCTCGCCTAAAGATAAACAGTAACCGCCCGATGACGGTGGATGACGGCCGATATTCCGTCCGTCTTGAGTAAGGACAGGATTGACGGCCTTAGCGCCGTCCCGTCCGTCCTGGAGGAATCTCGGACGGACGGGACGGTTGACAACACTGCTGCAAAGTGGCTTGCAATAGAGCATGTCCTTCCAGGTGGCCTCCAGGAAGAGCAGACACTCTCAGAACTTCCAAGACTCTATTCGGGTTTTGGAAGATTGTAATGAGGACTTAATTGCATGAATCAGAGGTCAATTGGTGGCCGGTGGATTTATGACTCGGGGCTAAGGTTGAGGCGGCGCCACATGATGCGAGTGACATCGTGGCTACAGATGTCAACCCCATGCATTTACATAATTTGCCAACAGTTACCAGTGGGGACAACAATATACTGGCAATGCAGAAGCTTTTAGATGAAACTGAAAATAACTCTGAGAGCGCACGGTAAGAGATATAAATAGATGTAGGGCCTGAAATCATGGGTGGAGCAGGGCTTAATCTTTGAAGCAACGGAGTCGGACATGGTTCGAATGGAACAGATGTGTAATGATCTTGCTTTGAGATCAGAGGGATAGATTATAGTTGTACCTAGTTTTATAAGATTTTTGTTATGTCTCTGAGCTGGGTTCATGGATGTCCGTAGATGACGGCCGGGGGACGGCACTCTTTCGTCCCTGGCCGTCCTTGCCGTCCGTCGCCGTCTGCAATCAAAATGACGGCACCGTTTCCGTTGTACCTCCGGGCGGACGGCTTGCTACCGTCCTTCCCCGTCCCGGGCGATCCCGGACGGACGGGACGGTTGATTTCACTGCTCTGAACACACTCGATAATCAGTGATTTATGTATCTACGTATTACTTTGTACGGAGTACCGTGTTTTGGAATCAGTACTTAAAAGTATTGAGCTCAGGTCCATACATATCTATGCACCACTGATTTCGCGTACACTCGCACTCTGTTTGAGGGTCTGGTACGTGGGAATCACGGCATCGTATCACACCTCGGCTCTGCTATTACAGCGTCGTCGTGGCCTTGGTGCATCATGCCCCTCAATGTACTCTACGATTTTGTACGCACAGAGAGGTAAACTTAGTGCTGTATGGACGCTAAAGTGTACAGCGCTGTGCGACAGGATTGTTGACTGAAATTGCGCTTCTTAGGAAGAGGGCCACAGTCTTTTACGGGTGCCAACGCATTTTGGAGTATCTCACGTGATTTTGCTTGCGAAACCTTGCTCAGAATGTATCCGCTGGACGGATGAGTACTTGATTCCATTCACTCCCCCCGCACAAGCCACGATTCGGCTGCTAGTAATAAGCTTTACATCACAGATTCAGTGTCCACAGGACACACCTTGCCACAAAAAGCCTAACCACTATAACCCCGGACTCTATCAATGCAAGACTCGGCCTGTGTGGCGATCGCCTGTTGCGATGACCTATCACGCCAAGCCTCATTGCATAAATTTCAACCAACCCAAACCGCCGCACACTCCATTGGCTAATACTGAAACCTGAAGGGGGAGGAGATTATTCTACTGGAAGGCAGTCGAGGAAAGATTCAGCAAGCTTAGCACCTGCGATTAAATATACTGCGATGATGCGCTGGCATCCTCCTTCTCCACGCTTCATCGCTCGTCAGCTCGCGGCTCACGAGCTCACCCTCTGGCACCTGTTCTGCTTGATAGAGTTGTTCTGCATGGCAGTACTACTCTTCCCTCGCGATAGTTTCCCCTACGGCATTTTTTGCTGTCACCCGGAGGTTTTAACGAGGGTACTGGCCACTCTGTGTACACAGTCAGTTAGTCTGTTTGTGGGGTTCCTGTTGTTTTATGGTTCAGTGACGAGGGGGAACTTTGTATAAAGTAGGGACTTCACCCTGCGCCCGTTCTAAAGGCAAGATTGGATAGGACTCGAATCGCCATTCACTTGCACGTTCATTTGTTAGAGGAAACGAAGGGTAGAAGGAAGGGAGCTCCCCCATCTAGTTGGCTGTCCGGAGGGGGAGGGAAACTGGGCACTGCCGTACTCTAGTTATAGTGAATGCAGAATGATTAAAACAAAAATAAAACTGAGTTGACGATCAAAAACGACTTACTGGTTTCAATGTTCTCAACAGTCTTATTACTCACGGTTTTGTTTGTTTTGTTTTATTCATACTGTATTCACTCTAATTAGAGTATGACAGAGCCTAAAAACAACCCCTCCGCCTCCGGGCGAGTCGGCAAGATGGCGGAGCTCCCACCTGCTACCCGCCGTCCCCATTGACAAAGGAAAAATCAATCAAGTGCACGCGATTGGAAATAACAAAGAGATCAGTGAAAAGAGAGAGAGACCGCCCCCGGTCCAAACACCTTTAGTCCTGCCTGTGCTCCTCCTGCCCGCGCTCCTCCACTAGTTTTGGCGGGAACTTCCCGACGTCAGTAGCTGCCAGGAAGTCCATCACCGCTTGATCGCATTTTTCCATGCAGAAAAGCTCCGAAATTTGCACGTGCCGGCATCTGCTCGCTTTCCATCCAGTGGCCTTTCCTACCGCCTTCCAGAGCGCTTTCTGCTGGTCCTTCCACCGGCTGCAGTGGCAGAAGAGATGCTCCTGCGTCTGTAGCGTTCCGCTTCCGCACCACCAGCATTTGTCGTCCTCTCGGTGTCCAAACCGCTTTAGGTACGTTCCAGTCAGCGTATGCCCGCTCTTCAGTCTGTAGAACCTTGCTGCCGGTGATTTCACGCTTGTCATTGGGACGGATCTCTTGCTCTGGGCTTTGCCCTTCAGTCTGTAGCCGTAGTGTTTGGAGCACTTGTCGGCCTCCCACTCCGCCTTCGCCGCCGTCCTCCCTTCGGTGATCCATCTAGCTCTATTCGCGGCCGAGGTGTATACTCACTCGCGTACTGTGTAGCCTCGGTCCTCTCGTGCCTTGTTTGCCTGGCGGTCAGCCTCTTTGTTTCCGGGGATGCCTGAGTGTCCCGGGACCCAGTGGATCGCGGCTTCGATGCCATGGGCACGGAGGGCCCTAGCATGCTCGTTGATTGCTCTTGCTAGTTGCTGCCCTGGCCCTGGGTCCAGGTGCGCCGTCCGTCTGATAGCTGCCTGCGAATCACTAAAAACTGCCACTGTTGTGACTCCGTGTGCTCGCAGCGTCTCCGCTCTTGCAACAGACTTTTGGAGTGCAACTCCGATTGCCCAGAGTTCAGCGTCGAACACCTCCATTTGTCCCGTACCGAGGTAGCTGCGGAAGACCATCCAGCCGTCTCCATTTAAACACACCGCTGCAGCTCCTACTCTTCCATCGTCCGTTCGAGATCCGTCCGTCCACCACGACCAGGTGCCAGATCCCGCCTTGCTTTCCTTTTTTCTTGCCCATAGCTCGGCGGCTCTCTTGGCCGCGGCATCGTCTTCCAGTATAGTGGTCTTGACCGCAGGCTCCTCCCCAGGGTGGCCAGCACATCGTCTCTACTCTCCTGCCGCGCGCGTGCTCTATCGCGGAGGTTATTACTCACGGTTGTAACAGTCGTTTTTGCTGGCTTGGCAGCAACCGGCTCGCACCACCATGGTAAAAAAAAACGGTTTTTACCAATTAAGTATCGGAGTTCTATTCGGATCACAAAGTGATCAGTATACGAAATGTGCAGAATTGCGTCCTCTTCACGTCCCGGTCTCAGATTTACGATACGACCAAAGCGAGAGTGCGGCTGTGCAAAACAGCGAAAGAAGGCGTTTTTTGCACTGTCGCTCACTGTTTGCTTGTATGCTGGGTTAGGTGATCTCGAACTTCATATCATACCTAGTCGTAGGGATTCCATTTGTATACAATTTCCATTGATCTCCGACTTATACCTTCTTTTCGATCTCTAATGTCCCCCTTCCAATTTCTTGTACCTTTTTAGAGCACTCCTACATCTACGCCATGAGAGAAGTCAGCCTGCGAATTACCCTAACTTCAAAGACCTAGCAAGCAGTAAGTGCACCATGATATTTATAATTTGGTAACACATATCAAATTCACAATAATACCGGCATATTCTGCGGTTTCTATTGCTCGGACACCTTTTAAAATATGATCTCTAGGGTTAGGGTACATATCTCAAAAAGAAAGACGAATTTCCCTCCGATTGCCACTGCATCCCTACCTTCCACTGCTTTGGCAAGAAATCTTTCCGAGTCCAGCTGAATTGCATCGTGCACATTGAGGCTAGCGGGGCTGAGTGCTGCGGCTCGACGTACGCGCAGAGGAACTGCAAAACTGAAGACTGTAAGGCTGCGCGCGAGGCGTATTTTTTCCCAGAGCTGGGGAGTAGCGCTTCTGCAGTAACAGTGCACCACAGCCTCCACATAAAATTCAATAAGGCTGGTATGGCGCGGTTATTAGCCTTAGCACTATGATTGCGCCCGAGGCACACAACTCCAAAACTGGAGTAGCATAGACTCTGCGGCGATCTTGATAAATGGTACAAGATGCTAAAAAGAGGCGATGCATGTACTACGAATCATTCCAGGGCCCAAAGATGAAGCGCACCTGCGGCTATGCTGGCCGCCATGAGTCGCGAGCTTAAGTACCCCAGACGTATCCCCATCATCTGGTGATTGGGTGTGTGTTTGGAGCTACCGAAATGGAGTACAATCCCCCGCCCACTACTCATCCAATGCCGCCAGAACCATAACTACCACAGACAACTGTAGTGGCTGTTGAAGTCAGAGCTGTTCGCTCGCTAATTCGCCGTGCAACGTTTTACCGTCGCGAGACTAAGCGACAACATCTCGCTATCGCAAAGCCAACCAAACAAGCCAATACTATCAGGGATGGGCATTTTTGAAATCCCTGAATACCACGTCAGCATGCCGTCAATGAAGGGTTGAGGTTAAGCAATACTGCCAACAGTATTGATACCAGTCAAAACCACAAACGAACTTCCTCCGGAAACTTGGTCGCCGAGTGAGTGGAACTTTTATCAAAGCACGCAGTCCCATCTAACCGGGAGCCAAATATCGCCTTCTTGGGCAAGATCGACGGAAGTGCCGTGGTGTAATTACGTGTACTTTGCGATTCATTCCTCCGCATTCCTATGAACACATTCCAGGCGCTCTTGTATCGGTTCCTTCCGCGTACTGGACAGTATTCCTTCTAGATCCAGAGCAATGACCTATATGGATTCAAAAATTGATTGACGGACCAGTCTATTGGCCATGGACAAATACTGGACACTGGTGCTCTATATTACCACATGAGGCACGTCGTTCCACAAGTTCGCCATACCAAAAAAGACAACTCTGTAGCTGTCTACTGTTAAACCCACCCCACCAGATACACTTATGTGAAGTCTTGCTGTTTCTTAACGACACGAACCTCAGGTTATTATTAGAACCTTGTTCAGCACATGTTATACATGATACGTACTGATATTGTGCGCATGTACCGCAACTGTGCACAACAACCGCATGCTGCAGCCCGTTCGTTAATCAAGCGAAAAATGTTACAAACTACCCGCACCAAAGCAGCGCTGATGGCGAAAAGAAAAAAAAACCATTTCTGATTGTACTAGCACCGCATATATGTAGCCATAATGTGTGTATAACGTAGGCTTAGCGAAAACCTACAGGGAGAGGTAGCACAGATGAGACGCACAGCCTTCTAGAAGCATTGTATCAGACTTCAAATGTGGCGGGGGCGATTCGCGAGGAAAGGAGGAAGCCTAAAACGCCTGGAAGTCGGGAGTCAAGTACACAAGTACAAGAGAGGGTTTTCAAAGACTGCAAAACTCTCAAAGAGCAACGCAACTGGCATCATCTCAAACGTAAACATCCTTACCCTCCGTATTACCGTGCAGACGCCGTACCGAATGGAAAAATCGAATCACTTTGAGGGAAGATATCGATATCGATTGGTGAAATGATCCTGGCGCTGAGCACAAAAAAAAGCATCTTTCAGAGTCGTTATGTGCAAATGCACGTTCCAGACTCGTAGCAAGCCAGGGTGCTACACACTGAAAAGGTCGGTAGTTCGGGCGAAACAACGAATATGGCGGAGTAATCTGCCCTCACAATTCGGCTCGCTAGCCGCGACAAAGGTATGAAATCTCCAGGCCGCAGGAATAATCCATCGCATTCTATGACCGGCAAAGAGGCACATGAGGGGAGCTAAGTGCTTGCTGCGATCCATGCACAATTGTATCAGCAGTGTGCATTTTGCGGTGTCGCTAACGTAGATTGTTGAGAGAGCCAATGCCTGCCGCACCTGTATGTTTCCGAGATCCACTCAGGTTCCTATAGGTTCGCTAGGTAATTCCTAACAAGAGACACATAAGCCTGAGGACGCCGAAGATCGCTCGTATTCCGTATTCAAGTCAGAAGCCTGCAATTGGCTAGGTTTGGCGAGGTTTTTACAATTATCAGGATGACTAGGTAAACGTCGCCGGAAAACGTGGCTCTCCCGCGTGGGGTGTGCTGGTGTCATTGGATCGAACGGGAGAAGCGGTAGGGCATCAGTAACAGACTTTGAGATAGAAAGGATCTTGCTCTGACACCAGTTTGGCGAATGGTTCGTGGGCTGCTGGGCAAGCGGAGAGTTGGGATCCGACTCCTTAAGCTCATGGACTCGGGTACCGCCGGAGACTGATAAATGATTGGAATCCAATATATATGCAACGGTTGTCGGTACATAACTCAGAACTCCTTACCGGCCCATGTGACGTTGATTCTGCCATCGAAATCGGAATTCGGACCAGATAACCAATGGGCACCCCTCTAACGGTAGGGATTGCAACCACTCTGGCAAACACACCGATAGCGAGTTTCAATAAGCGAGGTATGTAGCTCGGGGACAATCGAATCCCCTTGGAGTACTCCCGGATCATGATAAATGGTGTGGTTTCGGGGTTAGGGCGGCCGCAGTTTTGTGTTGGCACATGCGAAAGCCAAGCCGGAGAAATTAGAACTGGCATCAGTTCCTCCAACTGGCCATGAGGAGTCGCGAGTGCTGCTCTTTGTCGTTAATGTGTGCGGTGTGGTCGTTATGAGCGGTAGCAAGCTGCAGAGCCGGAATTGCATCCAATGGATTTAATTGATTAGCAACAAGCTGCTTCAATCGATTAAGAAACATATGATTGTTTAGTACCTTATCGTTCCATTGTCTCGTATTCCTCTTCTCATTCTCCTTCCTTGCACCCCACCCTCGCAAATGTTCATTCCCCCACTCTGTATCCAAGATTTCCTATAAATTTGGTTAAATTCCGGCCATGAAGATGCATACTAACAGTCATCCACACACTAAACACCGGAATAAGCTCTGCTCCATAACCTCCATTCTTCATTTACTCCTCTCTTCTCTCTCCTCTCTCCACTCTGCTGCTTCATTCCTCTTCCACTTCTTCATTCATATTCCCGAAATGTCTGTTGGTAGCAATCCGAGATCAGAGGCGAAAGGCAAGGATACGCCGGTGCCTCGGCTACAGGATATGGGTGCCACAACGGCTAGTTCCGACCACCATTCATCCTCACCTGCGACAGACAGCGCAGCTACCACAACCGACGCATCTTCAGTTCGCTCTGAACCACCGGAGTCAAAGACAGTGTCAGATCCTCACGTATCGAGAGCAACGCTTCCTCCTTCTACGAACCGAGCGAGCCAAGAGCCAGACCGGGATGCTCAGCCTTGCAATGTCGTACCACTCCCGAAAGATTCAAACCCCAAGAGTCCGTACTCAGGCTCAACACCTTTCGATGCGACTGAATCACAACCCTTGCTCCTAGACGAAGCCACACTCGAGACGGAGCACAACACCGACAGTCACAACCACAGATCAAGGTTCAATCTCACGATGCTGAACCAAGCGGTCACATTGGTATATGAAAGCAACGGCCAGGGAGAGTGCCTCAGGTTGCTCCACAACGAGATGTTCGATAGCGATGCTGTTCGAGCAAAACATCCGAAAGAATTTGATGACCTCGAAATCGAAGGGTCTCCAATTAAGCCGGGTATCTTGGACACCCTCGCTTTAGTTGATATCTGCTTGAAGAGCAACGAGGGATCATGGCAGTTCGCGGTGTCTCAAATATCTGCTCGACCTTTAATACAAAACGATGGGATCCCTTTTCCGCCGGTCTGATACCACCGCTGTGACGAGTCTAGCGGGATTCGTTTCGATGACGTTACGATTTTCCCCATCTTTGTTTCTTGTTAATTTTGTTGGTACTTTCCGAGGTTCTTTTAGCAGGCGTGCATATGTTTGAATCAGTGACTACTGCTGGTTGGCAGTTTCTATCCTTTGGGTTTCGGTATTGTCTTATTTACTTATTACTTGACTGAGGTTGACGCTATCGCCGGGAGGAGCCGTGCGGGAAGAATGTATCAATGCTGATGGAGATTTGTAATTTCCCTGGGAATCTTTAGGGCAATTTTCGTTCTTTAAATCTTGGGTTAAGTTAGCTTCAATGGGAATGAGTCATTTTTTTGGCATACCTGAATCGAAATTCTCGCGTGCTGATGCACCAACAAAACTGCAGTCTAAATGAAGAACGGAGAACTGGTACTAGATGCTTCGTAACTGGAACATGACTCTATTGGCCAGAGTTCCTCATGTTTTTGGCGATACTTCACCGCTGACAGTTGCGTTTATAATCCATGGTTCTCCGACCATGGATTAATGTCTTCCATAGCAACCTGAAACCAACAGGTATTTCATTACTTGAACGCTGGATGTCGTTTCGGATATCACAAGGTTTCGATCCTAGCTCAGATATGCCCCTCAAAACACGCTCAAAGTATATCGGCCAGTATCCAGGGCATCTGTATCGAGCACAACACAAGGGAAAGGCTACAGACAGCCCATTAGCAATTCTTTTGAGCCCTCCCTTAGACAGAAATGTAGTAATCGCAAGATGCCATGTAGAAACATCCGCGACCTGTGTGTATCCGGCAGATACTGGACATTTATCTATTTAGAGCAGATTGTGCGATAATATTTGTCCGATCATTGAACGTAGCCAGTGCCCATGACGCCGAATTGCCGAGTACCGAGCCGGGAGGCTGTGCGAGTGCGTCCGCGCCACCTGTGGCACGTGTAGTGCCGTAGCGCCGTAACAATGCGGTGCATGAATATTGGCGAGAAAATTTTTATCGGTGCTTCTAACATTAAATATGCCCCAGATAATTTTGCCACACTGTGGAACATATTGAGATAGTTAGCGATGACGTTGCATTCGTTGAGACACAACAAGCCGAACGTGGAGGCAAACAAACCGCATTGCAAACGCGAATCGGACAGCACACAGGTCAGTCTATCAATTGCACGCACACCTTTTCTCCGAGTTCAACAAGCTGTTAGGTGAATCTTCCAAGGGGCGAATGACGTGGTGCGTTCGACCGGGGCAACCGTTCGTGTTTATTCATCTCAACTGGGTCATCAGTAGATGAACGCCCGGATGTGCGGCTAATATTTATACTCCTTTGAACATTAGCAGCGTGCAATATCCCTCACCGCAGCAAAGTTAGGCTGGACATTTCTATCGCCGAGGAAGGTAGTCATCATCCCTCGCCTGCCTTTTGAGGACAATGTCCGAGCGTATGTGAAACATACCCGATGCTACGAAGATTAAATGTAGAAACCTTCGAAAAGTCGATTTGACAGAGGACAAAGGTTGGGTACTCGGGTTAGGCATTGCCTATCCAGACACCTCATTTCTGGAAATCGATTTTACTGTGTGACTGGGGTATTGACTGGGTATTGACTGGGGGGGAGGAGGCTTAATTTGCTGCAAATGTAGAGTACACTTCATTTGCTTTACCCAATTCAGTGCATGGCGCACTGATAATTCCCAATTTCCTGAGGGTTTCTTCCAGAAATGGAGTGCCCGGATTGACCTTGTCTGTCCCGAGTGCCTTCATGCGCAAATCTTGAGTACTTACTATGAGTGTTGACATTTGCCGCAGACAAAGTAATGTCGTTATTCCCGCCCCTGGTTAAGACTGGCCGAAATAGTATGGTGCCAGGCACCTTTAGTTGATACGAACTGTCCCTTGGTATATGCCTTTTTCGACAGATTCACAGATGTGCACTGGAGCTTGCCTCGTGACAGTGCTTTCCGAGTATAGTTGGTTGTCCGTGTCATAAGATATTGATGGCTATTCGACTGGAACTTTGGTGTACATTTGCAGCTGTGAGGGAAAATGATATTTTTCGTAAGATCCAATTATTCGTCGGTCCATTAGGTGATACCTTCGACAAGGATGAACGGAATGAGATGATGCTAAAAAGCTATTCGATAGCTAATGTTAAGGAATGCAACCATCATACGGCAAAATCCGAGCTGGCTCGTACTCGGGTATAGGAGTTTGTTCCTGGACCCATGCTGATGCTTCTATACCCAAGTTGCTCTGGCTCCAATTTAGCGAGATAACCCGCAAATAGTCGTCTCGCCCGGTTCTCACTACTAATAGAGAACTGAGACAGGACCTGGGTCAAAGCGCTGCTTCACCATCGCCTGCAGAACGCCCTGCAGTAAATCCGAATGTGCAAAAGTCACCTTCATTTATGACCGAACTCCTCTGTAGCGACAGAACTACGCGAGACATTCGAATCAAACTATGTTGTCTCTAACATAATACCCGAGTAATAATACTTTTGTTGCTGTCATCATAGTAGCAGATGACCGTGTGCAGCCGAGGCCAGCACATAGCCAGAAACTTCCCTATGAGTAACACTCCTGTGTCATGAGTGTGTTGTCGTCATGTTTTAGTTTGAGGAGAAAGTAATAATGTTCCGCTCGCTAGAATAGAACCTTCTGGGTGTGAACCTTCGTTTCATAATTGATTACTGGCTGCATGCCACCATGGCTCAAACAATGGGAACTCACTGTTATGAGTGAAGAATAGAACGAGAAGTATTCGCCTTATCCACAGCGCCTGAGCTGAATGCTCTTGGTTAGAGCTGTCATGCCTAGATGGTCTGGGTTAGAGATATCAACGGCTATACGTATTGACGCTGAGGGCCGCTTTAGAACTGCACTATCATCCCGAGAAACAATGCACATTATTGCTTCCTTAATGCGGTCATATTTGAGGTTTGTCACACACCCCAGGTTGTGAGGGCAACGTTGGCGCTGTATGTGTCGTAGACGTGTCGTGACGTGACGAAGAGTGTTTAACAAGAGGTGAGATGTTCGGTATAAGGTATCATATTTCTACTTAGTGTGGTCATATATTTCCTAAAGCAGGAATGCAGCCCAGCCTTGTAGGTGGTACGGGCGATGGCTGTCTGCGAGTTGCCTGCACAACTACGTATAACAAAGATCCCCAGAATGAGAGCGGTGGTAGTAATAGTAAGTTTATGGGTAACAGCATGGATACAGCGCAAATCTAGGCCTGCGATGGATAATACGTATTCCGATAGTGACGCATATGTTTCATCAAAAAGAACGAGAGGGCTCTCGGGTGCATTCCTCGACGTATGTTTGGTTGCGAATATTATGCATCAATGACATGTTACCATATATGCATACAAAGTAGACAAGGCTGTCAACCCCACAAAAACCAGAGATATGCCAAATCCCGAAATCTTCTGTTTGCACAGAGTCTCGCATTCTATCGTTGCAATCGAGCAAACATCAGAGAGGATGTTGTGGCGCTGTGTCACAACTGTGTTAGGTGTTGCGACTGCCGACACCGAACTTGTATGGAATATTCGGATGGGGATAATTAGAGGTGTACACAGTGGGGATTTGCATCTTGGATATGCTGGGACATTTCACAAGGTACTATTGTGGCGGAAGGCTCACCGGCGCCTAATCGCTTTCGAAGTTTCCACAAAAAAGAAACACGTAAGTACGCCATGTCACGGCGCATACGAAAGTGAGGAGATGAGTCTTGCGTCCAGACAACGGTTTGGATAGACGTTCTATATTCTGAGTACCTGTGTATGGCCCCAGATTTCTTGTCCTTCCAGAGTGATGATAGTTTTCCCATTCCCTAATAATATATTATAACTTTGAAGGCCCAATTTCAATATGGGTTAGGGTTGCCTAACTGGATTTAAAAGCGTGAAGGACCCCAAGGCCCCACTAAACGCAGGGCTCATTCTCTTAAGCTTGCACGAGTACAAAACCCCCGACCTAATACCACAGCAGTATTCCGTAATCTAATTTGACTTTGGAATTTGGAGTACCCACCCCTTCCTTAACCACGATCTGTAAGTGGTTTAATTTCCTTTCGTTTTCGAACACATTGCATAGGAATTGCCCCCACAATACCAAACTCGAAAAAACAAACTTACTGAAACTGCCTAGGCCTTGATCAATGTGTCCACCTACTTCATGTCACCCAAATAGAATCTGAGAAGGCGTAAGTTCTTACGCCTCAGAATTCGTAAATTCATTAGAGCGTACTTAAAAACTAGCTAGTCTAAAACGGTAATGCGAAGCAAGGCAGATTTGGTGTATGTGTTTATCAGATGCGTCAAGTTGACAAATAAATAGCTACGCTGCCGTGAATGATTTGTAACGGCGCGGAAACTCTAGACCTCATTCTGATTCAACAGTTGGTGTGCTCGTAATGCTACATATGTATAGGAATGATAAGCCATATATCTACAGTTCCCTTGATCCATGGACCACAAAAATGCAGCTAGGGTCCCATTGGCTAAGGCTAGTTCCGAGCCACACCGGTTTTCAGATGCAAACATGAGAGTTTCAAAAATGGGCTTCTAGAAGAGTTCTATATTGAAACGTCGGCCGTTGTCTAGACGGCTCGATTTTGACCCGATGACGGAGACCGGCGGTATGCGGTGTCTGTTGTCGATAAAGTTGGGGCGGGGCAACAACGCTACTGGTGCTCGTGGGATATCTTACTTACCCCGCAGTAATAAGGCGGTTCGACTGCAGGAAAAACTAAGGTGAGAAGCAATGGCTTTTCTACACACCTTATGATTCTATTTTCCCCGTCCAATCACTGCTCTCATTTTAAATGTCTTCCTCGGTAGTCGCATTATGGTTTGCCCGAGGTGAACGAACCTCAAGCTGGTGTCTTTAAACGACCGTTTCATCTCGACAAAATTGTCAGGGCTTACCAGTATTTTATCACCAAAGTACGCTAAAAAGTTAATTGAGATTGTGTAGCACAAAGTCAAGCTACCAAAATACGCACGTGCACAATTTTCCAAATGTCCGGCATTGGCAGAAACGGTTACCCCCATGCTTACTGCGACGCAAGTTCAAATAGATCTTCGGCATGGGTATGTCATGTGGGACGAAATACCACGATACGTTCCTAGTCATTTATTCAGATTTTTACAGCTTGTAAACCTCAACATCACGAACCACCCCAAAGGAAGTTTCTGATTGACGTCGTATCGAGAAGCGTTAATTACGACTATATATTGGCTGTAACGAAACAAAAGCTTTTGACTACCGTATGGAATATCTAAAGACGAGCATTTCACGTCAACGTTTTTTTGGAATCTAAAACCCATGATCATTCCGAAGAGCCTAACGAATGATGAATAACACCACCCGGCGTCTGAACCAACACCATTACCCACAAATATGGAGAAAGTTGCGGCGAAGTTCACAACACGGACAGAAGCCATATCGGTTGAGCGGAATGCGTACCAGCCCAAAATAGACAAATTCTAAATATCTACTAGACTTTCAACTTCATCTCTCCATCGCTCCAAAGAATTCATCGAGCCCTTTGTGCGCGGATGATCTTCGCCGAGGATGCGAGAGCGGAGAGTTACCACCTCTGCTACCATCGTAATAGCTTCATCAATGCGACCTTGCAATTTATATGTATAACTGAGGTTATTCATGGCGGTTAATGTATATGGATGCTCCTGGCCGAGTACCCTCTTTCTCATCTCTAGGACTTGCACTTCCAGTTCTTCGGCCTCCATCCACCGCCCCTGCTCCTTGTATGTCATATCGAGGTTGCCGATACTGGTCAAGATATCTGTATGCTCCTGGCCGAGTATCCTCTTTCTCACCTCCAGGACCTGCACTTTCAGTTCTTCGACCTTCATCCACCGCCCCTGGATCTTGTATGTCGTAGCGAGGTTGGCGATGCTGGTCAAGGTATGTGGATGCTCCTGGCCGAGTACCCTCTTACTCATCTCCATGACCTGCACATCTAACTTTCAGCCTCTGCCAAAAGCCCCTGCTGCCAATACATTGTAGCCAGGCTAGACATAGCATTGAGTGTGGCGTTAGACTCAATATCGCCTGCGTGTTGCATTGTCTCGTCCACCTCCATCCTTGTGTAGAATGAAGGAATACTGAAAATAGTTCGATGCATTCGGAGGCGTGCTCATCAACTTTGGTGACATGCCAAATCAGATGACAGGAAGAGTATTCCAAGAGAGGATACTTGTTCTGGATTTCGTCGGTGCTGTAGTCGTCTGGCAGCTCATATTTGAAGCAGGGGAATGACAGGTATGGCAATAGTGCAATCGCAATGGGATCATGTAGCTCGCTCGGTTTGAAGAAGAAGCTGTTGTACTCGGGGCCGGGGTTGATTTCGCTAATATGATGAGCTCTGAGTAGGTGATCTTTAAGCGATGCATGAACGGGCTGAATCGTATCGTTGAGCAATAGCGTTAGGAGCGGCGCAACTCTATTCATGATTCTTGAGTATCATCCTGCAGATTGCTTTGAAGGTCATAGTCTTCGTGATCGGGCAAGCCCTGGAGCATGGCTATGGCAAGAACAAATTCATTGCGATATATAGCGGGCGGGACGCCGCCAAAACTAGTCGTAATGCATGCTTGTGCTTATCAGAAGCTTCGGGTCCGCGGGTAAGACGTTAAAGAATTCCGTTATATACTGCGCTAAGTCCCTTTAGTAGCTTCTTCAATACCGCGTCAACGTTCCAATGGTTGTTCTCAAGTTCGGAGATCATCAAGCGAACCCACAGTATCATTCCTTCCGAACCGTGTATCAGTGTGTTGAGAAGGCGATCTTCGGCTCTGTGATTGCGTAACTTTGGCGAAGTGTCCAATTTCGCAGATGTAAAGCTCTTGATATCATCCGCAACATCTATTTCTTCAATGGACAGATGCTCCCATTGAGTGCCATCATCGATATCGGGTACCCGCAACCGTGAAAAGACAACAGCTTTTGTTGACATGTGAGGGCTTGGATGGCTGAGTCATATTCTATCCTCCTTCCTTGGTGTTATCACTCTCAAGATTCAACGTGGTGAGGATCAGAGCTGCGGGGCTGAATGCATGCTGTGCAGACACGTCGACAAATGAGGCGAAGCACCGGTGCATCTTGAGTTCTACTGAAGATCAACATTGAGTACTTCCCGTAAGGCCCTGGGCATGGATCGGAGAAATTCTCAGATTTTGAGGAAGTCCCGGATCTAAAATTCTGCTACACAACTTCCAGATCACCAGTGTCCTATTTGGTTGCAGTCGACAACGACTACGAATACGGAAACATCGTCCCACAACTGTGCAGTACGATTCTCATCAAAATTAACGTTTGAAAACGCTCATCTCGCCCTTAATTACATCTACTCGTGCACCCGAGTACTAGCAATTTCCCATAGAAAAGACTTCCTTCATGCGTCCTTGCTGAAGCTCTGAGATCGGCGCCGAGGCATAGATCTAATCTAGATAATCTAGTCCAATCGTTATCAATCTCATCTCATACCCCACACTTGTTACCCCGCACTTCTCATAGCCATCGCTCCTCCAGCCATCAACACTTCCGTTCACTCCAAACTCGAATCCAAGCTCAAGATTTCCATGAGAGGGTCTACACGACGAAACACACCTTTAAGTTATCGATCTCGAGCAAATTGTTTCTGCATACACTGTCAACCAACAGAAATCCTTCATTGCCTTTACCTTGACTCACTACTGCCCGACCCTCCACATCTACTGCGATGCCTCGGCTTCATCTCTCGAGCTACTCTTTCAGGCGCGTATTTGTGCACGGCTTCTTGTCACTACTTCGACCTATCGCACCTCTCCGTGTCACTGAGCTTCATTGAAACCGGCCGGAAACGATTGCCTCAATAGCAGTCTGTAGTACAGCGCTGCAGTTCGAGAACACATGGCCGGTACCTTTCGCTAACGATAACGTAGAGAAGTCGATCATGCCCTCGGCGCCGAAACCTCTACCAAACAGTTCTACTACCATTAAGCAGACCGTCTTCGATGTACAGCGGGTTAAAGTCCTCGACGCTCTACTATCTCTCTAGGCACGATTTCGCTTGTCTTTCTGCGATCTCCGCCGTCTAGCGCCGTACTCCTATCTCTACCCTAGATTTCCCCGGCATCGTCTAGCCTGATCCCCTACTACTGCGCAGTAAGGCGAGAATCTATACACTCGCTGGTCGATCCCTTTCAGCCTTCACCGACAGGAAGTCAAACGTCTCTAAACATGGGTGGAGCGAGGTAACCTACGAATAGCTAGACTCTGTTAGTAGGATATGGAGGAGATGCTGGAGATACTACGGCTACATTACCTTACGTTTATTTTTCTCAAAGGCTGCGTCTTAGACTACGCAGATGTGCTGGATATGGTTTGGTTGGCACCGCCATGGGTCCTCAGCATCTTCTGACATTTCATATGTATATAGCCCAAAACCTACTTAATCGAGTCCATATCTCTTACTTTTACCTCGCGTTACTCCTGAGTTCCTACTTTGCCACCGAAGCCAATCCGTACAGGAACAAGTGTACGAATCAGCGGTGAATGCGCCTGCATTGAGGCCAGTTTCTGGCGTCAAATGCCGCGGCACAAGCAACCGCCTTTCATCAATCGTTTGGTTAATGTGAGATTTGAAGATCTCGGGTTTTATAAAATGGACGTATGAATACTATCAATATCTACTCGTACACCTGCCGATAATGTACTGTTTAGTTTATTGTGTCGGGAGTATTCTCCCAATTGTAGCGACTACATCTCGCCGCGCAACGCAAAAAAGCAACCACCTTGACTTGGAGGTAACCACAACTGTCCCAATTACTTTAATTGAGATAGTGTTGGGCACGAAACGTCCCGGAACAAATTTTTGCAGTTAAGATTCTGGAACCACGGGACGTCTCGTATGCAGCACTAATTCTAGATTTTGTTGGGTTGCATTGGGCTCCATGAAAGATATCTCGGCTATTCTACTCTTGTGTGCAGATGTGTCGTTGTGTCGGTACGTGAGTTTAATCGTTGCACCATGCTGGGAAACCGGAAGTGGCTTCTACGGTTCGGGATAAAACTGGAAGGTCACAGAAGAAACACTGATCATGCAATACCTTGCCAGCCGTGCATACAGTGTTATGTATGGTTTTACCAAGAGCGAAATAGCGTTCTCCCGCCAAGCCCCAGGCAATCGGGTAATGATTCTCGTCATAATGTTCAAGGAAAATTTGTTTAGCGGAGGCCAAGTATAGAGATCGGTGGAACGAAAAACGACGAGCGAGGCGCCTCAACGGCTCGGGCCGCAGAGCCGTATCACCAGTCTAGCCCGATCGTAGAGCCGCAACCGGCTTTATTCTGATTTAATTAGGATGAAGCTTATTTCCGCCCTCTCTCGCTTCTCTACCTATAGCTAGGGGGTTGACCGTCTCCTCCACTAATAGTATCTTCACGATGAAATCCTCCTGCTGCACCCAGCTTCCAGTACTCGTCTGCTTGTCTTTGGCATCCCTCCGAGCTATCCACGCCACTCGTGTTTATCATCTGTCTGCCCATTGTCAGCAAAGACTATATTGTTAAAATAGATGGCACCAGCCCATGAGTTTGGTAGATACCGCTTATACGGAAGACCAACGGGCTATAAGCCAATAGCCTGACGAGCGATGAATGTAGACCCGCGAAATTTCTCGGTATATTCCTTGTAGGTGGGTTATGACTTTCTCATCCAAGAGCACTAGCGGAAGAAGGTATATTATGCGTACTGGGGACAACAATTGAAATACATCCGTGACGTGGTCATTAAGCACCTAACTTAGGACTGTGATAAGAGGGAACTGGCAGTGGTGTTCAAGGCTAGATGCAGTGCAGATGAAAAAGGCTTCGCAATCCCATCACAAGCAATCACTTACACATGCGCACTACCCGCCCCGTGCAACACGAAAGGACCCTTGTACATGTATATTTTATTTATGCCAAAACAGGAGTACTCTACATTTGGTCAACTTTAGAGTACGGAAAAATGCTAAACAACTAAGGTACGTGACCAGTCCTTTTTCCATACTTTTGCAAAACTACAGTACCGGGGATTCCCGCATGGTCACCCACTGCAGTACTAACCCGGCGATAACGTGCTTAAATAGGGCTGAGCGGACGGGAAGCCTTGTATTCACGTTTCAATGACCGTAGCTGATTCCCATTGTACTGTCAAAACTTTGTACCTACATGGAGTATAATTCGTTGTGCTTGGGACCTCCCACCCAATCCCAATATAATTCACTGCTAGGGGCCCGCTACATCCTTTTGAAGTGGCGTAGATATAGACTACCTGCCGATGGTGCATTTGATGGCTAAGCGGAGAATTAGTCTTAAACGCCTTATAGGAATGAGATAACTAGATCACCGTATGTCACTTTCATCACCCCTGCTGCATACATGGAACCGTGAGCATGTTTACAATGCCAGTATGCAACAGCAACCACGATAACAACGAGTGACAGCAGTCAAATGCTAAGAGAAGAGATTAAAGCCCAAGTGTAAATAAATAAATAATAATGACATTGTAGCTAGTGTGGAGAGGATACCCATAATGCCCCAAGTGTAAGTAGAGAACCTATATGGCAGCTCTGCGTACAGTATAAATCATAGTCTGTCATACAGGCGAGGCTAGTGCCAGCGATAAGCCGACTGACAGACTATATAAATCTCCGTATAAATGGATACAGAAATAGCTCTAAAACCATGCGGCCCAACGCCATTTCTTGACTTTTCTATGCAATTTTTGGGTGTGTAATGTGAAAAATTGTGAAGCCTGGCACAGACGACTTTTATTAGATGGCTGTCACCTAGCTCCTTTAAGTAGTACTATATTAAGGTGTGGTGGTGGTGGTGGTGGTGATGGTGGTGGTGATGGTGATGGTGATGGTGATGGTGGTGGTGGTGGTGGTGGTGGTGGTGGCCTGCACCCCAAGTACTTAGGCTTTAACTATCAGCCTCGCAATGCAAGGTCTTGCTAGCATCACGCGTGGGACGTGACACGATGTGGTTCGCCAACCAAAATTCACAAGTTCAGCCGCACCACGGAAGTCTTCGAAGCTGAAAACACTGAGCAATTACGTGTTCAGGTACATTCTAGACAAGGGCTATAGTTCAAATCATCCATCGAGATTAGGTGACAGGTTTTGTCACTATCTGCACGGCGATGTTGCGGATTTGCATCGGCACACAGGTGCTACTCGTATGCCTGGTGGTGTTAAATATGGGTCGGCGTACATATGTGTTGTCACATTTGTAATAATTTATAGATTCCTATCACTATTTGTTTATTTTATCTTGGCTACTTATACCCCATTTATGAGCGAGCGGGAGGTTATTATAGACACATGCGACCGTTCATGTGGCACGGAGGTAAGTAGGAGAGTTCACCAGGAATTCTGAGCCAGGATGCAAGCAGTCACATATCTGGAGACAGGTCGTTTGCAATAGCGTCGGAGGTTGGGAGTTTACGCCTGGCAAAGAAACTCACCGTTGTAGACGGCTGAAAAAGATAACGAAAAACTACAGTACCAGGGATTCCCGCATGGTCACCCACTGCAGTACTAACCTGGCGATATCATGCTTGAATATGGCTGAGCGGACGGGAAGCCTTATATTCATGATTCTATGACCGTAGCTGATAGGTAATGATTTGGTGATCACTTGTTCTCAAACGTCCCCGCTTGAAAGGAGATGAAGCATCACATTCTAGAGAGTAACAGGTACATTCTCTGTCGTACATAACGCTGAAAACACCAATACTACCCACAATATTCAAGGATCTGAAGCTAATACTTATTGACAACCATCACACGTAGAACCCCATATAACCAGTCCTCCCCCTTTCCCGGAATCGGTTTTCGTGGAATCCTGAAATCCTACTTTTTAAGATCTGCCTTCGCACTGGGAATTTTCTCAATTTCCACCTTGTAACTAGTCAGTCAATGTTCTAGAAAGCGATGCGCTATGTAGTTATTACCGTGAGCTCTCGCACATTCTCAACAAAATCAAATTTTCCTCCTCGCCCCATGGCTTCACGACACCATTGAACATGTTTCGGAAGAACCACGGTCTAGCCAAAGCGAAATCTCCAAGCTTGGGATCGTGGCGAGCACAGTGAAGACGAGTATGACGATAATACCGGTTGTGCTTAACGTCGTATAATCCGCTGACCGGAATTTCACTATGTTGCATGCTGGTCGAAATTGAGAGAATGCATCCTGCTCCTATCTAATCCTGGTGTCTTCACAGTACGCCATCCATACAATTGGATGCTCGCCAATGCCACACGAAACCAATCTCCAGTTCAATTTTCCACTGCCCTTCTGCATGTTGCATTTGAATCCCTTCAATTAGAAATTTCGATGCCTGAAGTGCTTGTGCGCCACGTCCGGAAATCGAATAGTATAGCGACGAGTAGCGGGGCGCGTCTAAAACCGACCTGATTGCGCTTTTGCTGGGTGAATCTTTGACTTGGTTTCCAAGCAAAATATATGGAACATCAAGCTTGGTATCGCAGGAGTCCGCAGACAAACCTCCCCAGCCTGTACAGCGATGAGTGAGATTGCAACAGAATTCTGACATCTCTTGACATGCGACACTATTGATAAGATGGCTCATTCGATAGAATACTGGTTGGCCGCTTGCATTTGTGGTGCGATTGTCCTGCACATAAAAAAATGGGTCAGAGTATGGTCTTGAGAAAGCTATGTCGTGATTGATCAAGGTGATTATCATGACCCGCGAAGACAGAGGTATTGATTGGAGAAGAGGCGATGCAAAACTAACGTTGTACGCTTCAGTTGCACTCAACTGGTAACCGGTGGTCGTATTACGAAAAAAAGCAGTCAGGTTCGCTAGTTTGTCATCGAAGGTATGAGAATAAGCTTGCATTTTTTCTGGCTGGTACAGCTCGATAGCAAGGTTTCGATATTCATCCTTTATATTCTCATCGCTATACAGAAAAGGCACCATTATTATTAGCGAGCAGATGGTACATCAGCGAGCAAACAACCTTTTTGAGAAATTTGTGTTCAAGCCAAGTTGCGAAAAGGATATATTTCCTGTATCCATCACAAAGGCAACTCGATCCGTCCCGAAAATAGAGCAAACATCCGTACGGAAGGGACATAGCGCTATTTCGGTGGTGTAAGCCAAAGAGTGCGCAGCCAACTTGCCACAGTCCAGACCATCGTCCGAGTCGTAGCATGTCCGCACATAGTTATCAGCTCCCAGTGTTTTATTTAACTGCAACTCGGTAGATGTGGCAAACTGCTCCCACCACTCCCGTTGGTCTTGTAGAGTTGAGTTTTTCATCGGCTCGCCATTCTCAACCCAGTACCCACAATGTTGTGTGTCCATTGGTCGTACAACACTTCCAGTGTTTACCAAGGATGTTAAAACACCGAAAGCGATGAAGGTCCCATAGTGAGCAAGAACCAAACCAACCAACAGTAACCTGGTGGCAATTGTCCCGGTATGGCCTTTGCTGTCGAAAAAGAGATAAAAGAGGGAAGCCGAGGCGCCGCCGGCTATTTCGGAATTTCGGAGGACAACTTGCTGCTGCCGGACAGGAAACGTGACTATCGACAGCCGCCGAACGATGCAGTGTATGAAGAATGCCCAGATATTCCAGCTTCTGTTCGCTTCCTATCCGACCAGTACAACGAGTATGGCTAGGAGCACTGTCGCGGACGAGTTTTGAGCATCAGCATCTGGCCACGGATATATTCCCGATCATAGTCAGTCCAAAAGCCAGTGTAAACGATATCCGATGTGTTCATATTGCAGAAAGAACGTTGGAGGCTGTTTTTCTCTAATTAGATATGCGGCATCAAAGGTCTGATGGATTTCTCACCCTCGTATTAATAAATGGATCTTGCGCGGATTTGGCACACTTCCAAAGAACCCGGCGAATATTTAAGTATACACAGTCGTCCATGCCAGTTTCCTTAGCTCGATTACACAAGCGAGTGCGTATGGTAGCTTCTATGCTCAGTTGATGACTTTCTTTTTGTGTGTGGTCAGTTTCAATAAACCAGTTGGTTAATTGTCATACGATCACCTGCATTTCTTGCCCATCAGACAACATTGGCAAGACTAGAGTACAGATCTCCGTGGAATAACCTATGCTTAGAGCTGCTCGAAATACACACTCTATTTCCATTCAAGAAATTAAACTTTAGGTAAAGCAGGCATCTCAACGGTCCGGGGCGACTACAGTCTTTCGGGCCCAACATCGCGGTCCCGTCCCTGGTATCATTTCTGCGGCCTGGTCCGTCTGGACTCAATTATTTAGCTCTAGGGCCCCGTACGAGTACCTATAGGGAGCCGGCGGCTACCGGAGGTGTGCTCCCGGTGGTGACGCTAGTGGTAGGCATTAAAATTGGCACCGGCGGATGTCGTGATGCCAGTGGTGAGCCTTACATTTCCATATCAAGCCCCGAAACTACCGGTGATTGGCCTTAAACAAGCGGCTGTGGGTGTTGTGATGCCTGGGGTAAAGTATCATAAACTTCTTCTTGTTGGTTTCTCGTAAGGATGGAAATAGTCCGTCTCATCCCTCCAATGGTTCTCGCCAGATTACAATTTGTGGGGAATATAAATTCCAGACTGTATACTCTAGGTATCTTAAATTGCGAACTGAGTACCTGGAGAGCCCTTTGTACGGCCGAGTGATCATTTGTGAGAGTTTGCGATTGAATATGGCATACCAAAGCACTAGTGTTAGATTTATGCTATAGATCCCCCAGAACACGAAATGGTGTTGGATTTGATGTTGTAGGCGTACAATAGCAAGTTCTGATGGCAATTATGGTCTGACGGGCCGCAGTCCACGACTAATCAAGAACTGGACACCTTAGTCCATATCTAGTCAAGGCCCAGATTAGGGGACGTTGTTGGGTTTGGTAGGACGGACGGGCGGACGGGTGGAGGGACGGATTGCTTCCATCGCTGGTTTCTGTGTACATTTGAAACCCAACTTGTTTTAGTGTTCTAGTGCGCTCAGCAACTTACCCCAGCTATCGCAAGAGATTAAGGAAACGACTCGACTCGCGACTCAGTTAGAAACCAGTTTCCATCTCTCTGTAGCGGACAAAAGATACATAGGTATCAACTTGCGTGTGTGGGTAGTGATTTTCGTTGGAACTCAGAGTGTGCCGCAAAAAGTTACTCATTTCGTCTCGAAGTAAGCAGTTATTCTTGATTTATGGTAGGAAAGGTGCGGTATCTACTGCACGAGACACCGCTTGAGAGGACGACTTGCCGTTGGCCTATAACACTGGATAGATTCGGAGCTGTGTATTTGAGGAGTTGTCTATACCTCACCGAGAGAAAGGAGGGGACCCCCTCCCTCTTCTATATAGCAGCTCAATTTAGCTCTATTGCACTGCCATTGAACAAGTTGGATTGGACAGAACAATAGGATTTGAGGCTAAAATAATCTCCCATCCTTTTTAGTCCTGGAGTTTGAGTGGAGACAAAACAGATGCCTGGTAAGAGCCCGCCCACAAGCCTGCCACTAAGAGTTCACTATATTCACACATAAAATGACACATTTTGCGATGAGGTCTGCAATAATCTGGGGATGTTCTTTGAACGACTGGCCTTGTCCGTTCCCAGAGGTCAACGGAATGTCCGTAAAGAGGAGTTTTTGTCGCGCACCAGATGTGAAGGAGATATGTACAGCACAGTATTATCAAACACAAGCGTCTGCACATGACCCAGCTTCACAACATTAGACACTACGCCTGTGGTTAAAGTTCCGACGCACCTCCGCCGATGCAGCCCACTTATATTGTTTCTCATCTGGTCTATTGAAGAAATTAAAGAAAGTAGTCAACGTGCGGAAGTGCAAGCCGCCAGCCTGAAAGTTTAAGTCTGGCGGCGCGAAGGCCATTGTGGTGCGAGGGGTGGGTGGGGGCGGAAGAAATGCTCGATGATGACGCCACGGGACGATCTGAGGTGTACCCTCTGCTCCAGCCACCAACGCCATCGATCGGCTTTTGAGCGGATCTAGCCGCTATCCGATCGATCTGTGCTCGCCATCATCACATCCGTCATCATGCTTCAGTCTGTGACATCCCCGTCATCTATCATCCTGTTCTCTTAGATACGTCGGACGACATCCCGCCAACACCATGACCCGGAGCCGACGAGAAATACTTAAGTCACCGGCATGGCACCCCCGAGTCTCGTTCCTATGTACCTCGTGTGGGGCTAGCATCACCGAAACCAGCTAGTATCTGCATTCCGAAGTTAAAATTCCTCCACCTGCAAACCTTCTAAGTTCCAAACACCCACCACCCACACCACCACCACCACGGCAGTCAGCCCCCTCAGTCCCGCATCAATTCTCGCAGCATGCACACTAGCGGAGCGAAGGCCAAAGAAATAGAGCAAGATTTGGGGTGTGGCGGGTCTGCACCAGCAATCTTCCGAGCAGAAGGCGTTGACGAGGGAGACTACGAAGCGGTGATATCGCTTTTGAAAACCTACGGCTACAGGCATGATCCCGCGGATCCTAGCGCTCTGCTCGGCACTAACATCTTCGCTGTAGAGGTTTCGATTGGCGCTCGGACACCCGAACCCTGACTGCCACCCTGACAACCCGTATTCACGGAGCCGGATGTCGTCTTATGGCGGACGTTCAGAACGCGCTAGCTGCCTTCGGCATTCAAGATGATGGCACATACTACGACATCACGAATAATGTGGCTGTACGTTTGAACGGGGGAGGTTCTATAAGGTATGTACTAGCTAGTACATTCGAGTCTTCCATTCCGCTGCACTAAGCTTGCGGAACACAGAAAAAAAGGGCCGGATATGGGCTTCGTACCACTAGACATGAACGCTGAACCCATCTCGGAATATCCGACTCTTGCCATCCAGGTCGGGTTCGCGCAGACTATAGAGAGTTTGCGAGAAGAGGCGGAGTCTTTTCTCAAGGATTCGCGTGGAGAAATAAAGCTTGTACTTCTCGTCAAGTTCGAGTACCGTGCAGACGCATTTGACCTCCCCGCCGCATCATGGATTGAGGCTTGGAGACGAAACGATGCGGGAGGGGTTTACAAGGCAACGAGTGTGGTAAATATATCTAATAACCAGGTTAATATTAAGGTCTGTTAATATATTGTCAAGATAATCCACCCTCCGCCCCCTCAGCCGGACACCCAATATCTTCGCCTTGAACTTGACGATGTTTACCCTACCAGACCGCAGAATCTTGCCGGGCTCCAGTTGTCCGTCGGTCTTAACTTGCTACGTGCCTCGATCAAAACTCAGATCAAGCAAATGCAGTTAGAACTTACAGCAGCGGAATTATAGTGATGGGGTGGTTTGCAGATGGGATGGTCTGCGGATGGGATAGTTTGCGGTGGCGGGATGACAGTGATGGGACGGGGTTCGGGCATGAGGTGTTTATTATCTTCCTGTTGGTGACGGTTTAGGGAGGATACTTATGGGCAATTTGCAGCGTGCAGTATGAGCCCTAGTTAGGCACTGACCCCACGTTCTGTTCTGGAGCGGTGTGGAGACTAAATTGCAAGGCTGGTTTGTCGGGCTGCCTTTTACTGCCTGCCTTCAGCAAAGAATGCCAACGCCGACGTTGATTGGCGAGATTAGTGTGTAAGATTGTATTCTTGGCGCATTTAGATAGCTTGTACATGGCGTTCGGCTCACGTAAACCATCAATTCTATTCCATTCCTTCGTTCCGCCACCGTCACATTCCCTCTACCGTACACTAGCACATCTACACAAGCACCTCTTATTATTCGACTATCCAACCACCGCCGGAATGATCTGCCTCGCCTATCGCTCGCAGGCTGCATTTGCCTCGGCGTCCGGCGCTGTATCACCATCATCCCCTCGGCGCGATATACGACTGGCAAAACATCCCACGATGCGTCCCGAACCTGCTTTAAATGAAGATGGCCAGCATGGGAGCCGTAGTAGTGGCTGCAGCGAGGTTTTCGAGACCGGGGAATCTGCTTCTCCGAACGAAAACGGCAAGAATGGGAGTGGCAGCAGCGAGGCTAAAAGTGGCGAAGATGAAGACACGCAGGTTCAAGGCGATCAGGTAACGTAATGTCCTTATCCGTCTCGGCTTGAATCTAACTTTCTAGACATGTGGCAACTTTGAGAGTCCTGACTACCGGCGCCGCCCTTCTTACCTTCGCTGCAGGGGGGATGGGAGAGGGGCTAGCGGGAGAAAGATATGCGCGCCGCCTTCGGTGAGACGACTGTCGTTGAGGTTTCTGGCTTCGTGGGACCATCGGAAAACGTAAGGTGTGGAATGTGAGATTGCGCGCGGATTGGAGCGCCGCAATCAACTAATCCAATCTGGCGCTTCTCCCCCACGCAACAGCCTCCCGATCCGCGAGATTTCTGCGGGTTCTTAAGAACCATTGGGCGGACGCCACCCACGATTGGAGGATTGAGGGAGGCGGTGGTGGGGATAATTAAGGTTATGGCACGGCCCACGGGCGGAGATGGCTATTCCGGGAGTTCGGCAGTAGTTACACTCTTCCATCCTTCGAACACCAGCAGATCTAGCAACACCACCACCGGCGTTATCGTAGTCTCGTTCGTATGTATTATGTACCTCTTCGTGGGGGCTAGCCACGCCAAAACAAGGTTAATGTTGCAGCCTGAAGCTAAAATTTCTAGTTTCTGTCCCGGCTCTGTGCTTGGCTCGACGGGTCTGTGGACCTGTAGGATAGACTCTTTCATCCCATGCGTAACTCACCGAGTCCCGTGAACACGGCAAAATGACGTTCTGGGTATTATCGGAAGTGCGCTACCTACATGCCAACCAACCTGGTGCTGTTTCCGAGCCACCAACAGTCAAACACGAAATCGGACTAGAGTTTATGATGCCGAATTCACCATCACTGGGAATTGTATTGGCCGGTAAGTACTATGCAACTATTCCTACTACCTCCACCAACCCCACTAACCTCACCAACCCCACTAACCTCACCAACCCCACTAACCTCACCAACCCCACTACCCCACCAACCCCGCTAACCCCGCCGACCTTTTCTGCACAAAAAAAAGCAAGTACTCCCCAGCAGGGAATTGAACCCTGGTCTCCCGCGGACTATCGAATGACAGGCGGAAATACTAACCACTATACTACTGAGGATTTGTACAGAAGTGGTGTAAATGCGGGCGCTAAACCCGAACAATGGTTAGCTACGAAACGTGACGTTTTCTTAGGGTTGCGTAACCGTGATATCGATACAAAGACATGGCCACCCAGATACAGATACCGTATGTAACAGCACAACTGCAGAATAAACTCACGGTGCCTCGGCGCTTGGGCTCAGGTGTGGCAATAAATATCGCGCAGGCGGACGGTGAGCGGTCGACGTTGTAACTGTGACCCATCACCACCGAGAGTCCTTGCCAAAATTGAACTGTCCGAGTATCCTAGTAGTGTTGTCTTCAGGGCATTATCAAAATTTGGAGGGCGGTGCGCTTTGCCACTCACGGTCCGCTTGCTCGATATTTATTGCCATACGCTGTTTGTTGGTTCGAGGGTGGTGTTCATTGGTGTACTAGCTACGGGTACTATCAGGGAAAATGCGACGGAAAGGACTGCAGTGTTCTGGAGGATTTCCATCGCTCGCTGAAGCTTGAGGGCGGTGTGGTAGAATGGGGAAGGTCGTTCTAGGGGTATACTTAGATCCTCCGTAGGATTGCGGAGATTACCACAGGGCATGCCGATAGGGCATAAGGCACAGGGCATGCCGGTAGGGCATACGGAGTGCCGATAGGGCTCAAGGCACAGGGCATGCCGGTAGGGCATAATGGATGTCGATACTAGAAATAAAAGAGGAGCCCAAGTGAAAGGTCGAAATATATGATTTCGCTCCGCTTTGAGCACTCATGGCACCAGCCTGCTTGCAGGTTCAATCCTGTAGCTTCAATTCCTCCCTTCTATGTCGTAAGCTGAGGGTGAGACGTAGTTGGAGGATATAAGAGACGCAGTTCGACCTGACATTGTTGCTCTGTTGTATTCTGAATTATTCTATTGTAGGATTTTGAGACATCTCCGACCAAGCACCATTGCATAGCGGAGTGCTTGTTGAATGATCAAGATCTGTGAGTGGCAGTTCAGGACGGAAGGAAGATGTCTATCCTTCGTGCGAGTGAGGAGGAGACAGTTATTGAATTCGGACTTCGGCATCGGTGGGGTGCAAATCTGCGCTGTGTTGTGGATCGGAAGTGTCAATGTGGGAGTGCGAGGGTTTGGGGAATCCTGTACCCTCGTTGTATTACCACAACACCTCTAACGTCAAGCCATCAAGGGGGTCGTTCAGCCCTATTGCTAGACAACTTTCTTGCAAACTTTCCGACCAGTGAGATTCGAGTATATCTAGCCACCTGCAGTCCAATATGTATCCTTTGGTAGGTGGAAAAGTTGCAAGAAAGCTGTCAGGCCGTGGGGCTGAATAATTTTATAATATCGTATCTTATGTACCTTTATTCTTCTGTTTTACGCTCACTTCTAGTTACTAGCTATACTTCTCGTTAACTTGATTAATATTATCATGATAACAGGTCCGAATTGCGCCTACCTGCCAGACTGTTCTTACTGAATGTGCACTATCATGATCAACGGCGGCGACGGACAGTAATCCACTCTTCATCGGAAGCAAGAATGACAAATCCTATTTGTATCCCGTGAGTGTTTGTTATGTGCTGTAAATCTGAAGCAGTAATTACCCTTCTGTTGATAGACGAGTTGCATAACTTCCTCGAGGAGCATGTGTCTCCTTCCAACATGGGCGCCGAGTTCTTCGGAAGCGACTTTGGCCTCTTCAAAGGTGTTCGGGCTCCAGGAGATAGAGGGCAATGAAGCCCTCTGTGACCAGGTAATGCGCCCCTTAATGACATCCACTCTGCCACAGAAGCGGCCGTATTCGCCGTTCATGGGCTGCCGAACGAGTATGTTAGACTGTGTACGCTAGATATGGGATAGATTGTTACCGGAGCAGCACAACTCCTTTTTGACCGGCTTTATGGGCATCGAGGCTATGCTTCAAGATGCTTTGTTCGGACACTTCGTAGAAGAGATGTCATTGTCCTCCTGGAGTCTAGTTCAAGCGTAAGCATTCCCGCAAAACCTGAGTGGGAACCGGTTGTAGCATCACTCACCGACTTGAAGAAGATAGTTGCTCCGTCCCTTCTCTATTCCTTTCCTGCAGTGGAGAATTGCTCGTGGAGTTGAAACAGCTTTCGTGCGGAATTGTCGATAATATACAAGTCTCCACTGTCTAGTGCTCTCGATGGAATTCTTGCTATGACATCCTAATTGTAACAGACGGGCTGTCACCTCGTTGCACCGACGCTTCACTAACTTGTAACTGCAAGCGAAAAGCTGGCACAATTGGTGCCCGTGTAGGAATGCACAAGGTCGGAAGTCAAGAGAGACAGGGCCGGCGTGAAGAGGGTAGCCCAGATTGGAATATGGTCTGGAGGTCCATTCCCTTGCATATTCTTCCTTAAGAATCTCGTAGAAAGATATTTTACTTTTGTGGCTAGTGCTGGATTGCCTTTGGGTTCAGGTTTGTTGTGACGATAATGATGGGTTGCATGGTGTTGTCGTGGCCGCTGTGGTTAGAGTAACTGCATACTTATACTTTCTTAGGTATCTAGGATGCTAGCTACGAAGGTGGATTGCACAATGGAAGGATTGTAGCAATTAAGAAGAATTAGATCTGGAATTTCCAATGAGTGTTTGTTATAAAGCGTCAATTCCTTTTCTAGTCCTTTTCTACTCGCTTCTGTCCAGAATGGTCACTGGGCGCAAGTTCTCAAAGCTCGCTTGTGGCCTGTATAATATTTCGATTATTTCCTCGGTGTTTGGGACTGGGAAGTCTTGGGGTTTTGGAAGCAAAATGTCGTCTCAACTAGAATGATCACGTAATTGGCACACTTAGATTCTGTTATAGTTTTCGTGATGACAAGCATGAATTAAGCCTTCTATTGGGAGGAGGAAAACGCCATTTTAACATTATGAGAAGTGAGATAGGTTGATACTATAAGATTGTCAACACTAATGCCATAAAAGCTGTATTTAAGTGGTAAGAGCAACCATCGGCGCGCAGCATCCTGTCTTGGAACGGCCGTTCATTTCGCAATGTCTGTTTGGGGAAACACGCCGGGAGGTGCAAACTCCGCAAACTCATCAAACTCGAAATCTTCAAACTCGAGCATTTCTTCCGAAGCTACAACATATTAACGCAAGATCATAGTCATACAATGGGGGGACTATACGATTCTCGGTTCCAAAGACGGTCTTGTAATAGCGCTTCAGGTATACCTCCTTATCTACGGGGCACATGATAAGTCCGCCATTGATAGTCTCATAATTTTCCAGTCTAGTCAGAGGCATCTCATAGTACTGCTTTCCAGTAGTCGTAGTCTTGAGGATCGGAGTCTTCGGGCCAACCATGGGTGAGCTTTGGTGCTGAGAGCGTTCGGGAGGAGCGGCAGAGGTAGTAGCAAATTGCGGGTAACGCTGGGGCTGGGGCTCAGCCGTGAACTGTTTCTTGTTGCGAGTCAGAACATCAACCGATCTAGCAGCTGCGATCTACGCCTTAGACAGACGGTTGGGTGGTGGATGCCTAAGAGCGCTGGCGTAGCTGGGGGGCATAGTTTCGGTTTTGCTGTTAGCCTGCTTGTTGGGACGCGGCATTGTGGAGGGTTGATATTGGCGGTGGGGTTGGTGTTGTAAGAAGTGATGTCGAAAGAAGCACAGAGAGCACGTCGCTCTACTCAAGTGCCAAGCCGCGCGGGAATTTTTGAAAAGTTAAATTCATGGCATCACCGGTTGGGTCATAAAGTCGATCATGAATTGATCAACGACCGAAATTTTCTAGAATGTCCTCCTGGTATGAATAGGCTGTCCCACTGGCCCATTTATTCCTCTAGTATTGAGCTCTCTCATTCTCCTACGCGACCTCGCGTGCTGGTTTCGAATTCTCTCGGAGTACGTTTTATCTCTGGTTAAATTGAGCTCCCTAGAACGATCAAAAATGGGCACTCAGTGCGGAACCTCGCAATCTTCTATACGACGACTTGGGTGAGGATAGAATTCGGGGGGGCAATGCCCTGGAGAAACACTGCCGTTTTTTCAAATTTGGCCACATGAATGCGCCCGATTTTTGTCGGACGCCGGAGATGTAGCTTCAGGTGTATTTTTGCCTATGCCAAAAAACCCCCGTTTATTGATGTGACTGCAGTGCCACATTTACCCGAGTGCAGCATCACTCCCAGAGTCCAGTGAGTGTAGCATATTACTAAATTTAACATTTCAATTACTGGGGTATAGTTCAAAATACCATAGTAATGCAGGATACCAGCAAATATGACATTGTAAATAATTGAGTATTTAGTTGAATGGGATAATATTAGTTAATTGAGCAGCATTGAACATTTACATAGATGTGGCAGGCATTTCATATTCTTGTTGCAATTGTGACAGTAATAAACCAGTATGCCTACAATTAACCTTAAGATGATATTATAGTCAGCAAATTGCATACATTATATAGTGGTTAGTGGGTGTGTAAAATGCCCACTGAAACAGGTTCGAATCATGCAAGAGATATTTTTTTTACCATAGTCGGCCGGAGACATGCCAACATTGGTCCAGGAGGCAAGCCCTCGGGCATGTGCAGGCATGTGCAGGCATGTGCAGGCATGTGCGGGTGTATGTGGACGTGTACGGGCGTGTGCAAGCATGTGCGACATATACACATGTGGAAGTAATGTAGTATAACTCTACTATTTATCTCAATGCACATCATTTTGAATATGAGAGCAATCTGGCATCAATGTGACATCAATGTACCATCTAATGTGGTCTTCTGTGCCCACATTATTGTGAAATTAATCCCACATTCAAAACAATTGATATTGTTGCAAATCCTGAAATACCCCACAAGTTCAGCTAATGTATACATTTATAAAGAACTCAACATTAATACTGCATTAACTCGGCATCAATAAACGGGGCTTTTTTGATACAGTATATATTAAGTATGCAATAGTGTCTTATGATGGGAATGCAACAACGCATGCATCCACATTCATGGTGCACAATCGAACTGCTTACCTATCCCAATGCTGCACCTCTTCGAACACATCGACAGCATCGAAAATGCGGAAAACCAGTTAATGGAAAACGTCGGGCTTCCAAAAATCTTGTTGCAATCGCCTACAAACACCATCGTAATTACACCCTTGGAGGTCTGACTGTTTGGCACCGAAGGTAAGTGGAAAGCATCGCAGGATCTTGCGGACTCGTTTTCAACGAAGCTTGTTTCTTAATAGAGTCTATCTACGTGGGAGCTTGTATGCTCTTATATACGGCATCCAGAGTATGACTTGTATGCATTTATATGCACTTAGCTGGCATCCCTAGCTGAGCCTTGAATGACTGTCAGCCCAATGATATCATGATCTCCACTAGCTCGGCTGAAACCCGTAAGCCCTACAAAGGGCGGCAATCCATATATGCAACAGTTTATGGAGCGCGGTGTCGATTCAGAGCAGGTGTTGGAGCCCGGATTAGAGTCCGGGGTGGAGGATCGGTAGAAAGACCGGTAGCTAAGAGGATTAAGCTATCAAGGTTCGGACGTGAAACGAGGGACAGATTCAGGTGTCCAGCACGGGGAGCTAGTTTAATGAATATTGGGGTCGGCCAGGAGGCTCAGGGGTAGGGGTTGCGGCGAGGAGGATAATCAACTATGTATATCTATGGCCTTCTCCTCCCACTTCCCTCTTTACGTAACCTTTGTATTATTAGATATCAAAGCTTTGGGTCAAAGGCAGCTCCCCCTTTCTTAATTTGCACGTCACCTTGATCACCTGTTCCTGTTGGCCAAAATTTGACTAAGGCAACTTTTGGAACCTTAGCCTTGCCGATCTCCCCCGCCGCGACCTCTCGTCCAGCCTCCTTTGTCCCCGCTCTGGGCTCCTGAGCAGCACTACCAGGCTATACTACAGCTTGAAAATGAAATCGACCGATATAGCTACTAAATCCAGATATATAAGAGAAATAGCACTTCATCCTCCCATATGTGCTAGATGATCTGGAGCCTCCGATCATACTTGTACCAGATAACTATACAGCTCAAGCTTCGCACCGTACCTAAGATGTGCACTTCGAGCCCAAAATGATCAATTCAATCCTTCCAGTACCCCCATCGGGCTTCTGTATCTTATTTCGGAGCAGATATTAGGAAGGACACATCAACTCCTAGCTTGCCTTATATGGAATTGGAGGACTTTCCGTATACCTAACATCACAAAAAAAGGTATTCGTGGGTGTGCCCTATGGTTTGTGTACGCGAGGCGGCCGCGGGGAGTTAGACGATAGGGACGAACGGTCACGCAAGTCGTGCAGATTGAAACCTTAATTTACAAAAGCAAAATAGTCGCTATTCCACCCCGTTGGGGGAATCACCCTGTCCACGGAATGGGCGCCTCGTCTGCAGAATGGGTGGTTTTTAGCGTGATCCGCCATTGGGGAATGCATTCACGGAATCCGCCAATAGGGTGTGGTAGCTTTGGTTGTCACCACCACCACAACACCGCCCCATCACTATCACTCATACGAATTAGCCTACAAGTCATCATCATCACTACCGTTGCCATCCACCATCGACAAATTTTTAGTTGCACTTTATCACCACCACCAGAAATTTCCGCTGATTGGGTTTTGTTTTTGCATCTATTAAGCTAGCGTAGGTAGAGTATAATAGGCGGTGGCGCTTGGGGTGATGGTGGTGATGATGGTGATGATGGTGGTGGTAGTGATGGTGGTGGTGGTGTCAATAGCGATGTGTCAATAGCGATGTGTCAATAGCGATGTGTCAATAGCGCATGTGTCAATAGCGATGGTGAGATGATGATAATCACTTGCAGACTATTTATGAGTGGTGATGGTGTTGTGGTGGTGACATGACAACCGGTTACCCCACTCTGTTGGCGGATTCCGTGAATGGGGACCCCAATGGCAGATCACACTAAACAGCTCTAGAACCATTGACTAAGCGGAGCCGGATACTGGAGACTATCCGGCCATGCAGCGGCGCACTGAGCGAAGGTCAGATATTTGCATGTGAACGCTCGGAAATCTTAATGTCTTTACGATCCTTCTCGCTTGGGAATAAGCTTCGACCACACACAACATCAGCATAGAGGCGGTCCGACGTTCATAATGATATGTCGAGCGGCGCCACAAAAGCGCCGGAACCCTCCGATACGCGAAGCCATTAGATTAGGATAAAATATGAATGCTACAATAAACAAATACTCTCCCGAAACCACCCCCCCCCCCCTCTCCATTACGTGCTACCTGCAAACCCAGCCCACAATTTCTCAGCCCAGCTCATCAACCCGACAGCATATTTGTCTTCAGTCCCATCTTCCCGATCAGATCCTCCAGAAAACTGGCTGCCCTTCCTAGTGTCTCTTGACCACCTTCACACTTCCCAGCCATCAAGTGCCCAACCAATCCCTCCAACGACTTGAAGCTTCTCTGACGAACCGTGGTTTGCAAATCCGCGGTAAACAAAAAAGTGGGGCAATGGTATATCGGGGGTGCATGAACCGTGGATTCTAGGTGCGCTCGAAGACCATGCACAAACTTAAACTGTTTTAAGCAGATCGGGCAAATACGGTCCAATACTACCAACTCAACTTCGCTGTATCCCGCGCCGGAAGCCGGTGTCCACGTGCCAGAAGCCTGTGTCCACGTGCCAGAAGCCGGTGTCCACGTGCCGGAGCCCGAGGCGGAGCTGAAGCTATCATGTCTCGATACGGTCGATGACATAGTAGGTGTTAGAATAACGGTGCGGTCGTCGTCGGAGTCGTCGTCCAACACTGCTTCATATGTCGCCGGTTCGTTTGATAATATCTCGTTCGGTTTCCGGAAGTTATTTCCCAGCGAAGGTTGTTCTGACCCCAGTATGCCAGGTTTGACGATGACATTTGCATTATCGTGCTGTGCGAGCTTGCTTGCAATGCTCTGTCGATTCCAACCGGATATACATGCACCACTTTCCATATGTGCAATCATGTGAGCGGGTAGCTTGAACATTCGTTTGCACAACGAGCTGCCTATACACTTGATCGGCTTATGTTGCTTGGATGTTAGGTGGCTTTGTAATAGCGCGTCTGTCGAAAATGATTTATTGCAAGGCTCGCAAATGTGCCCAGTCAATTTTCGGCTGTGGATCCTATCATTCTTAACATGAGCATTCAAGCCACACTCCGTGTTGAAATCACGGTTGCACTCGATGCACTGGTAAAGAGTTGTCGGTACGTGAAAGGCCTCGGCATGTTGTCTGCACTCTTCCCCAGTGAGAAACGTCTCAGCACTATCGTCGCAGTACAAGCCTTTCTGTAATGCATAACGCAGGTGTATTCGCTCGTCCATGTGACATTGCTTGCCTACCGTGCATAACAAAAGGCTGACGGAGCATGGCTCGCAATGGATAGTGGTGGGAGGAGGTCTATTGGCACGGAATACACGGGGCTTTTCCTGTCCGAGTAATTAGTACTGCCGTATTATGAAATACAACGGGGGAAACATACTGGCTTACGGGAATACCAATCGTAGACGGATCCATTGCATCCATCACACTGGCACTGCGTTGAGCTGTGACCTGGGGTTTCCTTGATGTGTTGCTGCAAGTTGCTCTTATTTGTAAAGTCGACGGCGCACAGTTGGCATGTTCTCTTTACAATGGACGACGGTATCGACTTTGGGCCACGCTTCTTCTTCCTGTTCCTTTTCACTGCAGCTGACATGATGATTGCAACTGGCGGTTTCAGGTACAGATTTGGTGCGGTTTCCGGGGGATGCGGAAGATCTGTCCACTGGTCGGAGTGCGGGGTCAGAAGCGACTCAGCCTGCTTCCGTCCAGAGCTAGGCAGCAGTCACCTATTGTTACACCGCAGCGTGATTGGAGATTATCTGTAGCCACTATGCAGCAACACCAGCAACATATCTAATCCACATACCAGGACAGTGGGACGTGTCGAGCGTCGCCACAGCCATCCAACTTAGCGGTTTTACTGGATTATTGACGCCGATTGGGTCCATAGCATAGCCGAAAATTCAAAAAGCAAAAAACTACAGTACCAGGGATTCCCGCATGGTCACCCACTGCAGTACTAACCTGGCGATATCATGCTTAGATATGGCTGAGCGGACGGGAAGCCTCGTATTCATGATTCTATGACCGTAGCTGAAATTGGTTGCTGTGCCAGCACTATAGTCCAAGGTAAATTACTAAGAAACGGGCAAGCACATTAAGTCGCAAATTGATACATGATGCTGCAATGGGAATGTACAAAATGTCACGAGAAAATATGTGGAACTCATACTAGAGAACACAGAGCCGCAGGGGATATCATGCTATCACTCATGCTCTTCATAACCTCCAACAGCTCTTCGACAATGTAAGAAGCGGCGCTCAACAAATGCAATGCAATGGGAAGCAGCAGTCGATAGATGCAATCATACTTTCTAGTCTCACATTGTACCCTGTACCTGGTTCCGAGTACTGTGTAGTCGCGTCGGTGTAGAGTAGAGTAACACAGTTCAAGGCGCGGCATGATTTCGAAAGGCAGATTTCGAGGCATTTCTGTATTTAAGTCAAGATCTTAGCGGAATCTTGTAACTAGTACTTTTATGTTTAGCGAAAAGGTAGCGAGCTGCCTGAGACCTTACTTGTGTACGAGATAACGATCCAGGACGTATTCATACAAATAAAAGCATATTTTAGCCGAATTAGTATTGATCTCTCCACCCGGGCGGAGCATTGCAAATTACAAGTTGTGTCACACCGCATCATTCGGTAACTCTAACTGGTCAACTCGCAAAAAGCAAACAAACAGTGCCATCGGTGTAACTATCAATGGCTGCCTTACCAAGTCATAAGCTCAATGACGCGCGTTAACTCAGCTTAAGACTCTCAGCCTTCACTACAGCTATGACTCATAACTGTGAGGAGGCAACATACCCAGAATAACGCCCATATCATACCACGAACGTCTTTTACTTCGAACATGTAGGAGTGGTTGCGACTAACGATTACCGCCTGGAGAAGGAAACCATACTCCTTCAAAACTATAGTACAATTTCTTCAACTTGCTAGCATGGCAGATCCACTCTCCCTAGCCGCCTCAGTGACCGGTCTTATCTCATTATCCGCCCAAATCACATCCGTATTATACTCCTTTGCAACAAGTGCCCTAGAAGCACGCAAGTCCGTCGACCGCGTTCTATCGGAGATGCAAACAATGAATTCTATTTTCAGCCAGGTTCAGGGGTTCATTTACAGTGCCTCAGAAGAATCCTCTGACACCGAAAGGCTATTGATGATCTCCCTAGACCATTTGGTGACCACACTGACGGGTTGTGTCCTTATTTTCTCGCAGTTAGAGAAGCACATTAATGAGCTTGTGGGACTGACTGGGCTTGCCAATGTCGCTGGGATGGCGATCGTGTGGGAAAAAGTAAAGTGGGCGACGAAGGAGCCAGAGATCGGAATATTGGTAGAGGATTTGCAAAGACACAAATCGAGTCTGAATCTGATGCTTGGAATCATACAATGGTGGGTTGCTTAAAATCACCTAGCTTGGTGTGCTGTTACTGACAAGCAATCTTAGCCATTCCTCATCCGAAGCTAAAAAAAATTCGAGAAAGCTCCATTCGGTCATGCAGGAGATTCTCGAGTCAAACCACGCCCTTTCGACCCAGCTACGAACGGTTATGTCACGGCAGAACACTATGAATTCAGTTATCCAGGACGACAATAATACCAAACCAATTATGAACAAACGCTCTACTTCAACGTTGCAACAGAGCGCTGAATTTGAAGCAATTTTGCGCAAGTCAAGGCCGTATAAGCATAAAAGTCACCAGAACAACGAGTCGGTAGTGCCTTCTCGCTCCTGCCCACCGAATCCTTCCAATTGGACAGTGCGCTCGGAGTTGAGTCTTGGCGAGCTTTCGACTTCAGATATATCTGATTTTAAACTACCTATCTACCCTTTTGATATAACGAATCCTGAGAGTTATCAACAATGTAACTTTGCAGGGAACACCTATGTGCCGGACCCCCCTCCCAGGGATGACCGTCGAGGAGATGTTGTCATCGAAACTACAACACCCAGAGACGAAATGCGTACGTCGGTATCAGAACCTAAGAGTGCGATGCAAGGAACGGTATATAACCTCCGTCAGATAAGGAAGCAGGTATTCCCTTGGAAGCTTGTCCGCATTGCTGATACCGATGCTGGGGTCTTCCGTGAGGACACCTTCCGCGAAAACATCTTCCGCGAGGACATCTTCCGCGAAGACCGGGGTACTACCAGAGACATCCCTAAGATCTTTTGCGAAGACCTAGATCCAGGAACTGCCTTACCTACACCGCCCAAACCGGAACCTGAACACAAACTTAAGACTGTGGCAATCCGCGGCACCGCAGCTATCCTCCGAAGACTTTCGGTAACTAAGAAGCCGACTGAAGTGGATGAGACGGAAACCAATCACAATAAGAGTGTATCAGATCTGCATACACCATTTTCGGCGGGAGATACAGAAGAATGGGATGGTTCGCTGAGGCGAGTGATGTGGGATGGTGCTCGCAGCTCGCCCGAAGAGTCGAGGAGAAACAGCTGGAGTGGCCAAATCCCATCGCACAGCACGTCTAATGTTTGGGACGAAAGATGGATGGCTGTCCCCGGCGGCCAACCTACAGGTCGGCGACATAGTTCTGCGGTTGATGAAACGCCAACTACAAACTCTCCTGAGTCAACTGCGAGAGGTGAAACAAGCTCCCTGTTTCCACCGAATAGCTCAGAACGACAATTCAGTACCTATACCGCCATACTAGCGCATGCACCGGTCGATGGAGAGTAGAGATATTGATTTGCCGGATGGAGCTTTGAGGAGCACAATGGAGGGGAAGGGCAAGATATGATAGTAGACAGAGGGGAGGAACACAAGCCCGGTCGGGAAAGTTCTTGTTCGAGTTATTGATATGACAGTAAAGCGTTGAGGAGGGTGTCATGGATAGAACCGAGGGGATCCTGAGGGCAATGCGACGGAGCAATTGTAGGGAGAAGGTGGGAAATTCGTAGAAATGTGATCAATAAGGAATAATAAATCTAGTGAAGATTATAGATACCTGTATTCACGTGAAACCGATAGAACACCTCCGATTGCCTCTGGAGATGAAAACTGCGAGCGTGCACGGGGAACACGGTCAGAAGGGTGAGAATCTAGACAGTGGGGACTGAGATACCAAGAGTGTGCGTGGTTCCTCTAAGTATCTTAAATATAACCGAAGAATCACTTCGTTTTGTGGCGGATATTGATTTAGCGGAGTGGGTCGGTGATTCGTTCCGCATCGTTAGCTTGTGTAACGATCGTTAAGAGTAAATGTAAGAGTACCGGTATGAAAGGTGTGTAGCAGAAAGCTTGTTCTTCTTATCATCCGACAGATGAATGCCCATATGTTGCGACAGATGCACCCCCTGCTGGGCATCGTATTGCTTTAGCTGTGGTTTGGAGAGAGTTTGAAGCTCTCCTGGGGAAGTTGACAGCACAGTCAATGCCAATCGATTAATCCATGATCTTGCCGAGTATCAGGCGCTTAATCAGTTGCTAGCAACGATAAGCGGCGAAGCATTCCTCTCTCCGATATTGTTAAACATCTATTGAGGGATCTAGATTGTCATTCCACAAGTTTAACTCATGCGGAACTCAAGAATAAGGTTCACCTTAAAGTCCTTCCGAGCTAGAAAGGAATTGGATCACTTACGATGTAGGAGGTAAAAAGCCGAAGGCTTAAGGGAGAGAGAACACCTCCTTTCTGGCCATGGATGTTAATTTACCCGATTATACGGATTTCTTTGGCATATTATCCTTCAAATTTGAGGAGCAAGCTAGCAGATTATATCTTGCAGACATTTATTACCTACTACAGCCCTAGCTGAGCGGAAGTTTGAATGAGGTATGGTCCATGCGGCTCGGAATGGCGCCAAGCCTCGCTCGTACTCTCTACTCTAGACTTGTGCAAGTGTTGGTATATAAACTGTAGGTTCCCGTGGTTCTATTGACTCGACTAGAACTCCCAGGTAGAATCCCAACTCCACCAAATCGATTGAAATAGAAAATCATAAGTCCAGATTCAATGAAAAGGGCTTGGCATGAATAGAAGAACTGAGTAGGTGGGATTTGTTAACAGCTAAGAAGTCACGCTATAGACGGAAGTTTCACAAACTCATGCTCTCAAACACACTCTGGGGAAGACGATCAACCTAGAGGGAACAACTGGTATGAGCGTATGCGAGTTTGTGGAATTCGGCAGCCAGGAGGCGGAACGTTTAGACCGCGCTTATGACATACTCGAGTATTACATACAAAAACTCATTCATAGGTAAAGGACAGCGATTGTTAAACAGGGACGCATTTGAATGCCAAAACCAAAACTACAGTACCGGGAATTCCCGCATGGTCACCCACTGCAGTACTGACCCGGCGATAACGTGCTTAAATAGGGCTGAGCGGACGGGAAGCCTTTTATTCACGTTTCTATGACCGTAGCTGGATTTTAGATTGAATCTAAACATATAATATAATAATAGTAAAGAACTAGGAAAGCATATGAGCAAGTGGAAGACTCTGGGTCTTGCTTAAAGCTTAGGAAATAACTTATTGCAACTTATGGCTCTCAATTTCAGTTCAATAGGTAATGTCGTTTCCCTACTAAATGCATTAAAAATGCATATGCGATTAGTGAGTCTTATCTCCACTAGAAAAGTCACATCTTACTCTTCACAGATCAAAGTTTCATTCCATCAGTCTTTGAACTCTATCAGAAACTACGGATGTAAAGTATCTCTGACTTCAGACATTCAGGATGTGTTAGAGGGAGCTGAAGGTACTATGTATAAACAAGCTTGAGACTCTACGGGAAGACTAGCTAGAGTAAAGTAACAAATTAAAGGTAGATGCTTGCACAATGAAAAATCTAAGACTTATAACCGGATGGGAAGTGGGGAGAAATTCAGGAGTCAATTCTAGAAAATCTTGACACCGCGATATAGATGGAGAAAATAGAAATAAAAAACAAACGAAAAACGAAAAGAAGACTGCCTAGTCACCTAAGAGAAGAGCCCCGCGAGTGCTAATGGTAGTCCAATATATACAAACACAGAATCTCACTCGAGTACTCATCTCCACTTCCTATCTTAGTTCGTATGGAGACAAATTTACTTCGTCCAACTCTTCTCTCATCCCTAACAAGTACTCGTCGGTTCAACAAGTTATTGGACACGTACTAACCCTAACCGGTTAGTCCGTGTCCAATAACTTGTTGAACCGACGAGTACTAACCCAGAACATCATATCACGACTTTCAAGCGATAACAGTCAATCCAACGCTCCAGTCACTTTTGAATGTCGACGCCAAGTTCTAATTATTTTCCAGATGTGGACAAAGCCTTTAACTAAGCTAGGTTTCAGAGGCTGCAGGGCTGACTGTGGCTTGACCGCTGGATTAAAAATGCTCACTACGTTTATATTAATTGATTCTTCTATTGCGATAACTCTAAGTATGATCAGTTGGTGGGTGCCCCTACATTTAGCTCATCGCTCCCGTATTACAATATCTGTTTCTCAAGACTCGCCAGAGTAAGCCTGCCGAACTGCAACCAAAACTCGTGTCTTACAAATCAGCGACTCCATATCCCCCGACCAGCAAAAGGTCGTCTCACCGAACCTTTTGAGACAACACAGCTCACAACAGCCTTCTTTCTCTCCCTCTCGACATGATCCAAATCTGTAAACTTGATATCTTCCATCGTAGCATCATCGTACACAACTCCAGGCTACACACTGTGATCGATTTCGTAGAAGTTGCACTGACACTTGAGTTCCGCAGCAAGAGTCAAGACGGATCGAAGGATGGATTCGAGGGCGTAGAAGTGATCTTCGGTGATTGACGTTGTGTTGAATTGGAAGGTAAACAGATGGCTGAGGTTGCTTATGTACAGGTTTGAGGGTTGGATTAATCTGGCATGGTAATCTGGATTCTGGAAGAGAAGTGAGCCAGTCAGTGCTCGCCAATACTCGGTTTTTTGATAGCTCTCCGTGCCGTCTGGGATTGTCAGTAGATTCACTTTACGGCTGTTATTTCACGCTATATTACACTAGCGCGGATACAAGAGTCAAGCAGGGACATGTGTATCGATCCCAGTTCCTCCATTACCGGAAACCATAAAGACAAGATGTGACTTTCCATGAATTCCCACACCACTGTTTCCACCATGTTGGCGAAACAACAATATAATTCAACCTTATCGTCCAATACTCTCTTGCGGTCCTTGTTCAGACCGTCCATAGTAGTGAGGGGTTACCCCTTTCGAAAGTCCCCCGGCACCACTGATTAACCTATAAAAGCAGCAGTTGAGATTCATAAGACATTACCTACCTTCTATTCGTTTGAGATCGGCCTGCTCCTGCGTGGGGTGGTATATGTGGTTAAGTTTCATTGCCACGATTATGGATCAGCGTCGACTCAATTGTGGTTGGTTAAACAGCCCCCAGTCCTGGACTTAAATTATTTGTGACTTCCTTTCAAGTTGGACCTCGTACCACTTGAAATCTTACCGTGTTTTAGGTAATTCTTCTTGTTGGTGGTTTCTGTTCTTCGGAATACCTTTTGAAGAGACTGTCAGACGCCCCTTATATGGGAAAATCCATTCAAGTGATGCAACTAGTGAACCCGTAAGTCCTTAACTTTCTACCCTTAATTACCTGTTTGTATATTCACTACTGACACAGGAAAGCCAGACAAAGCGCTATAGTGAGTCTAATCAAGATATTCGTGATCTAAACTCTGCTGAGAGGTATCTATAGGCTCGCGGTGCACTTCTTCGTGGGTTGGATGCCTCTATCATGAAGGAAAGGAAAGCTCGACGCAACTACGGATGTGCCGCTCACTCAAATTATCAGCCCGGAAAAGGCCTAGAGAGCCACAGATACCTTTGCCCTTCGAAAGACCTTTACAAGGTCCCAGGACACATGTCGTGGTATGTCGAGAAGGTGAGTTACGATAATTCCTATATCGCTCAGACTCGGCCATGGTCTGCAGAAGTTCATAATGCTAATATATTGCACAGAACGCCGTGCTTGGCGAAACGGTTGCCGTATCCTTCCCCTTCTACCACCTTGTGCCTCTCCCTGTCCATGAACAACTGCCGGGTCTCACCTTTAGAGGTCACATGGTTGCATGCGATCATAGCCAGGCATCAGACTATGAATGGAAAAACCCAAGCGCTATCTATCGCGTATGCACCGTCACGTCTGACCTTTCCGCTGTCCCACTCAGCAAATTTAAAAAGCATAGAAACCTGGCTGGGAAGGAGTACTACCGCGTGGAGTATGGTTTGAGAATGAAGTTAGTCAATGAGGTGCGCCTTCTTACTACGATACGATGCCCATATTCTAATGTTGAGGTTGCAGGTTCTTACATTTGAACTCGTGTTTGATGGGCTCTCTTATGGTGTCGCGAAGGTCCAGTTTTAATAAAAAGAGGCACAATGAAGGGGGTCGTTGCATACGGACTTTTGAGTTCATGTGATGCTGCCTTGTACATAGCTCCGTCTGCGGTAAAGAACCACCTTGTACTTAGCTACTGGGAACTATGCTTTTGCGGTTTAAATTCGTGAAAGGTAATTTTCACTCCATGCTTTTGCGTTAGTTCCCAATCTCATGTTGCTCACTCTCAAGCTCTGTTCGCCCCTGATTTGTCGGTGGATGAGGAGGGATTAGTGTTTTTCCAGCTGCGAATACTGGAAATCCGTTGACGTACCCACAGGATTGACTAATGGGTGCCACGCGTAAGCCTTTAGAAAAGAATGGGGACAACCTTAACCGTCCTCGAAATGCTTACCTTTATGGTTTCCCACAGAAAACCTGCTATCGAACGGAAACGACGGCTTGCATATCAGATGGTTGCGTAGCCTCAAACGACACATTGTCTCAAGCACCACTTGAATCATGATTTTGATCAGTAAAGTTCGCCCTATACAAATAACGTAAAAGATTTTGAGCAAATTAACAAAACTGATCCTTAGATGCCACCAAAAGAATTTTTACCAATCCAACAATGGCATGGTGGCTGGTTGGGTAGAACGAGTTAAAATTCTATGGGTTAGGGTTTCGGGATCAATCGACTTACCAAGTGATAGTACTTCAGACGAATACACACCCAATACCGCCTGTTATACTCTAAATAGGAGTAGCGCGGGGAGGTGTCCAGGAGATCAAATCCTTCACAAAATATGGCAAGCTGTATTGGATGGTGGCTGCAGCTGGACATGCGCCAAAACAGTACACAACATGCGACGAAACCCAATAGATGCTGGCCAGTTTCTATTGGAGGATCCGACAAATGCTGCAGCGCCACCGATCACGACCCCGCAGCGCTCTCCACTCGAGAACACGAGCCTCGTCTAAACCTCGTCACCTCTCATCGTCTCGACAACTTCATATCGTCCGCGTCGCTACTATTAAACCCATATCTCGGTTCTCGAATTCACCTCACTGCTCTCGACCACATCATCGCCCCCGAACCTACGAACCATGGACCCACTCGGGGTACTCGGAATCGCAGCAAATGTCATCGCCGTAGTCGATCTTGCGGCGAAAGCATGCGGGGTGGTTTACAATTTCGCCAAATCCGCGAAGGACTGTCCGAAGACCATAACACAGCTGCAGCAAGAGCTCTCGGCTGTTCAGACAACGGCTGATGGATTGCGCGAGATTGCCCGTCGTTTAGAGGACTCGGCCAAAGCAGGTGGGGAACCGGTACCACTCATATCGCAATTGTCTACTGCACTCAAGGAATGTGAGGGTACTCTGAAGGATCTCATGAAGGAATTGGAGGGCCATTTCAGCAATAAGTTGAGGGAAAAATTTGGGAGGCGACTGAAATGGCCTATCAGAGAACCGGAAGTTATTGATCTTATCGCACGGCTAGCTAGATACCAGAAAATATTCCACGAGGCACTGCAAGTCGATATCGCGTGAGTACACACTGAGCCTATTCCAAGCCCTATATTAACATAACTTTGAGATCTATCACTCTGGAAGTCAAGAAGGATGTGAAGGAGGCGAAAACAAAGATAAAGGAAATACACTCAAAACAAACGGAAGACATCCGGGCTAAAGAACGTACGTACTGTATCCAGAAGTAATTTCATCCTATCCCCGCGGCGTTGTATTTACGAGATTTTTCAGGTGAGAGATTGTATAAGCTGGTCCAATGGCTTGCGCCGTTGCATTACAATGTCAAACACGAGGAGTCAGTTGAGAAGCATCAAGAGGAAACTGGGGCATGGCTATTCGAAAAGGATATCTTTAGGCATTGGGAAAGAGGCAGCCCATCGAGCCTTTGGATACACGGCATTCCAGGATGTGGTACCGAACTCCCCCGCCTAATATATATCATAGATCTCATGTTAACTAAAGGATATTAGGAAAAACTATCTTAGCGTATACCGTTTCGTTCTCTAGACCCTCTGATTTTCGCTGATATCAGCGCAGCTCTACCATAATCGAGCGGCTCCAAAACACATTTCCAAAAGGGGAGGGGTGTGGTGTTGCCTATTTCTACTGCCAGTACAACAAAGAAGATACAAAAAATCCTTCAAATATTATTAGGACTATTTTGGCCCAACTAATCCACGGCTTAGACTACACTATGACAGCGGATACTATTAGAGGTCTATTTTCCAAGCTCGAACAAGGGCATGGGCCATCATCGAACTGCAAAACTCTCACCGACCTTGTTACCAAAGTCCGTAGATTATATTCCCGGTCGGTTGTCGTCATTGACGGCTTAGATGAGTGCCCTGTGGAGTTGCGGTGGAATCTCTTGGATTTCATCACCTCGTTGACTTCCGGCAACAGCAGCATTCTAGTTCTGAGCAGGAAGGAAGTGGATATAGAGGATGAGCTTCAAAACTTTCCCACGCTCTCACTAGAAAGCGAACAGGTCAATCTAAAGAATGACATGCGAAAACTAATCAACGAGGAATTCAAGGATACCAGGAAATGGGGCCCTCGATTTCAGACTATGAAGGACGAAATCGAAGAGAGTCTCATCCTAGGCTCTGGAAAGAATATGTGGGTTCACTGGCGAAATAAAATTGTCCGGAGAGTAGAACTAACCCCACTTCAGGTTCCGGTGGCTACAATGCCAATTGGAGCTTCTCAACAGACTCAAAACGCCAAAAGACATCAGAGACGCACTGGACAATCTCCCTCGCACACTTTTCGAAACGTACGACCGAATGCTTGAATATCTTGAGGAAGAAAGCTCTATTGAGCTAGCATCCAAAGCGTTCCATTGGGTAGTTCATTCAGGTCGCCCCTTGACTTTGGAAGAGGTGATGGAAGCTCTCGCGCTGGACGAGAACGAGAAGAGGCTTGACTTGAACGTCACCTTCGCCGACCCTCGAGACCTTCTCCGGGTGTCCAGCAGCTTGTTATACGAGGCAGATTCGGTAGAAGAAGATTCGGAGGAAGAAGATTCGGAGATGGAAGATTCGGAGGTGGAAGATTCGAAGGAAGGTTCGGGGGTGGAAGATTTGGGGGCGGAAGATTCGGTAGAAGTAAGCCAAAAATACATTCGCTTTTGCCATTACACGGTTCAGGTATGCATCACCACGTACCAGTTTGGAAAGACTATTTAGCTAAAGCTAACATGTGACTCGTCACAGGAGTACCTTGTCTCCGACTACTTACGGACTCATCCGAAGCTTTCCGGCTACGCCATCGATAAAAAGGGAACAGATCAGGCCCAATGCAAACTAGCAAAGTTAGCGCTGAAGTATCTCCTTCTTGATGACTTCTCGGAACCATGCACCTCCGATAGCCAACTACATGCACGTGTTAAAAAGTACCGTTTTTACGAATATTGTGCAACTTACTGGTTTGAACACACCCACAATGTCAAGCAAGAAGACGGCAGTCTCTTGGAGCTTGTTGACAGCTTCGTGTTTGGCTCACCAGGACATCTCCGCTGTTACGAGCAGATGATGAAAATTATTTATTACGACTCTCGTCACGCACAAGAGCATGAGACTAGATGGCTCCTCCGCTACAACGAAGAATACGATCCAGATCATCAATTATCAGACGCCATATTCTACAATATCATTAGGCAGGGCCTGAGGTGGGTCACAAAAGGGATTATAGAAAGAAGGCCTGAGCTTTTAAATAAAGTTGTACAAGAGATAGGGCCGGCCATTCGGATTGCGATCTTAGCGGGTCACGAAGGAATTGTTAGGGATCTTCTATTGCTTGGGGCCAACACACGTCAACAATGTCCACCTCATGACCTCCACACTTCAACGCCCATAAATTGCCAGCACGAAAGTATACAAGAGCATTGGGACACTCCGTGTGATATACTGCTAAAGTACAGACACAAACCCCAAAGCGTGCCTTGTCCCATCAAAGACACCCCATTCGAATACCCCATCCATACTGTTTCACAACACATTCCGAAAATCCTACCACTCTTTCTCCAACATGGAGCCGACGATACTAATTTACGAGGTGGAGATGGATCGACACCCATTCATTACGCTGTTCTGGGCGGCTCTTTGGATGCTATTCAAACCTTGGTTGCAGCTGGTGGCAATATCAATGCCGAGACAAATGGGGGGAGGACTGCGCTTCACATCGCAGTTAGTCTACATTTGAAAAGTATAATTGATTACCTTCTGGATCACAATGTTGTTATCCCGCCCGACATCACAACTGTAGATCTAGAACAGGCTGTGAGCAACACAGACAACAGCGACGACGACGGTCTCAAGGATGCTAAGAAAAGGCTGCTAGAGAAAATTGAAAAAATAAATGCTCAGTCAATATCACGCGAGCTTTCTCCACCTATTCTGAACGACTGGATTTTAACAACTGTCCGTCGGGAGGAGCCGATAACAATATACAGTGCGGATGACACACCTAGCGCGGCGCTAGAACTAGAACCATATGTTTCGATTGCAGTAAATGGCAAATCCCTGAAGAGGATTGTCTTTAAGATTCGATCATCTCAACTCCTGAACAATAGCGTTTTTTCTGATTGTTATAATTCCTATCGTCGACCGTACTCCTGGTACGAAACTGCTATAGTCAGGGCACCACAATTACCAAACCCCAATAATGAAAATACGACGGAACCGTTGACTATCCCGCATAATGTCGATATTGTACAACGGCGACACATTCAAACCAATGTACACAACTCTAAATCACCACGCTACCATGTAGTTACGTGGGATGTACGAAACCCCACCCCAGGAGTCAAAGAATGGCTGGACATGATTCAGCCTGGTGATGTTATTGAAGTTTATCCAAGGACAAAGTGGAAATGGCACAATTATGTTGAAATGATTGAAGTGGAAGTTTACTGCGAATTTTGAATGGAGGGAAAGCGGGAATTGTTTTCTCGTGATGTGTGATGAATGTTCTTGGGACTGTTCAGGTCGCTCTTTCATGTATTTCTTGAAGATGCAATCACAATTGAAACGAAAGTCCGCCTCGATACATGAGTAAAACCGATTGTTTCAGTATTCAGTTCCTACCCAGCTCTTACTACAGTGTTCAACTAGATCAGATTCATAAAACATCACTCTATCACCCAATCCGGCCTGTTGTACAGCAGATATACGCATGCACTTACACTTATGTGTGATTTGCCACCAGTTTCAGGTTTCAGTGCACACACTATATATAGTTCTGAGATTCTCCTTTGTTTCTCTTTGCTATCCATCTACTTTGTTCTCCTGGTGTCCGCGGCCCCCGTTTTGTAAAAATCCTGAAGTACCCCTCACGCTCACTAATAGTCTAAATAACGACTGTCATTTCAACCGGTTAGAGTAGTATTCCTGACACGATATCAATTACCATCTGAAACGTCCGCCTTCTTGCATGTCTGGCACCAGCAGCAACCCACCTGTCCACCACCACAAGTGCATAAAGAGGTAAGCCAATCATCAGCAAATCTTGGCTCGTACAACCGCTTTGGGCATAACTTTAATCTCCAGCCCCAGCGCCTCGCTCAATCACAATCCGGTGGCTTACCGGAAACCAGAGCTATAACATCGCGTTTTGTCATTTGTCTGCTTTCTTTCCCCTAGTCATTCACTTTATTCCCAGTACTGCTGTGAGGTACATTCACCAACCCATCACTCGTACAATGCGTTTCGGATTCACACGTACGCTACTAGCTCTTGCGCCTCGCGCAGCCGCCGAGCGGAAGGTGTTCGCACATTACATGGTTCGTCGCCCACCCTCCCTGCCGCACCGTACTGACTATTACACAGCTTGGCCTAACCTCCGGGCAAACCCTCGAGCAATGGAGCTCTGACATCTCTCTCGCCCAGGCGGCGGGCATCGACGGGTTTGCGCTGAACGCCGGTCCCAGCGACTCCTATGGCGAGGAGCAGGTAGCGCTTGCATACGCCGCGGCTGAAGGGACTGGGTTTGTGATGTTTATATCCTTTGACATGGTTTGTTTTTTCGCCCAACACTATCGACTTCCCTCTGATAGATTACAGTGCTGCGGATCCTGGACCGTCGACCAAGTCGCCGCCTGGATCAACGCCACCAAAGACTCCAGCGCGCAACTCAAGGTTGACGGAAAGCCCTTCGTCTCCACATTCGAAGGGCCATCATTCGCCTCCTCCTGGGCCTCGGTCATCGCACAAACCGGCGAGATATTCCTAGTTCCCGACTGGACCTCCCTCGGGCCCGCAGGGCTTTCCCAACACCTCTCCAAGATCTTTGGCGCCTGTGAGTTCCCCGTACTTCTTCATTATCTCATACTTACCCCCCAGTCTCCTGGGACGCCTGGTCCCCCAACCTCGGCCCAAAAACCAACGCTTCGGACATAGCCTACATCGCCGCGCTCTCGGGAAAACCTTACATGATGGGGGTCTCACCCTTCTTCTACACCAACCTCCCCGAATACGGCAAGAACTGGCTCTGGGGGCCGGATACCCTCTGGTACGACCGCTGGGAGCAGGTTCTTGACATCCTCCCCGAGTTCGTGCAGATCATGTACTTCCCCCCTCCACTTCCTCTTTGGCGGCGTCTAAAACAAACAGCTCCTGGAACGACTACGGCGAGAGCCACTACATCGGTCCTCTCCGCGAGTCTGCCATCGTCCCGGGGGCTCGGGGGTACGTTTCCTCCATCCCGCACGACGCACTACAATTCGTGCTGCCCTACTACACCGCCGCCTACAAAGCTGGCTCGCGGGAGGTCCACATCGAAAGCGAGGGCGCGGTGTTCTGGTACCGGACCTCGGCAAAGCACGCGGGTGAGGATGGCGGGACGACGGTGGGGCCTCAGGGGAACGTTTCGGCGGTGGAGGCGGTCGAGGATGCGGTGTTTGTGTTGACGCTTTCGAATACGGCGACTTCAGTTGAGGTGGGCATCGGGGGCGTCGGGGAAACGTTTGCGGTGGGGAAGGGGGCGCAGATGGTGAAGGTGGCGTTTGCGGGGCGGACGGGGGTGGTGAGGGTGGGGATTAAGGGGAAGTGGGGAACGGGGCCGAAGGAGATTGTGGCGCTGGCGGAGGGGGGGAGGGTTAATTTTAATCCGGTTGTTGCGAGGACGGGAGAGAGTGGGGCGGAATGTTATGGACACTAGCGGCTGCAGAGTGGGGGTATTTTATTGAGTGCTTGTTGGCCCCCACCCAGAAGCGATTTTATTGATACAACACTCGCAGTGAGTTATACTTTTTTGACGGTCAAGGTGTAGATAAAAGACTAAGAACCAGCTACGGTCATAGAATCATGAAAACGAGGCTATTTCGTCGTCTCAGAGCCATAGAGGTGTCGTCTCGCCAGAAACAGAGATTAGCCGTTAATAGTGTCGCGCACTAATATGTCTACTTTGAGGATCGTATTTAGGCTTGTGCTCGAAATAGCAACCATCCCAAATGTCGCTTCTCCGGTTTGGTGAGAGGCAAATACCGGAAATGGCAGCTGGACTCTTAATTGAAAACGGCAACCTGATATACCAACTGGCATAACCCCAGTTTTTGGAGATGCGTCAGTTCGGAGTCACTGGCACTATGCAACGGCATTGAAAATGGCAACCTGATATACTAACTGGCATAATCCCAGTTTTTGGAGTCACCGGCACTACAACCCACCGGACACACCAGGAGCTGGAGGTCTATTTACTATACGGTTTTCCATTGTCGACACATTACAATGCCTATACAATCTGGACACTTTATTAGTGCCATGATCGACACATCACATTACAATGCCTACACATCAAATTACGATGACTACAACAATGACTACACATTAAAGTTGAATGAGTACAAAATTAGAACGAGCCAAAATAAATGCAACACACAGCAAGCCCAGAGTTGCCGTCAATAGGGATAGATAGATAGAGCGTATTACTGGACGAATTCCAGCCTGCAACTAGCCTTCGAAATTGTATGTAGGTCTAATCTTCCTGAGCACGAACTTAAAGAATGGCTAAAATCGTGTAGTAAGCTATTAAATTTGTCGTATTAAGTTTAATCAGTAGTTATTAGTTTTCAATGACTGGATGCAATTATTTTATTACTTAGGTTAACCCTACATTCTATTGATAGCTGTTCTATCACTATGTACTTCGTCATAGGAACAATATGGAAGGGATGGTATCCATGTAGAGTAAATAGTACCTTCTAGAAACGATGAAAGATATTTACAGACGGATCTGGGGTTCCGGATGTGTGGTGGTGCAAGAGCGGGGGTGTACGTACTTTGAACATACAAATTACGGTGGCGGCTTCGCCGCCCTTTGGAGGCGCCCAGATAGATCGTCTCCAGTTCGACTCCCAGGTATACCTCACCCCTGGCTTCCAAGTACACTCGACTCCAACCCCTACAGTATGCTTGCTGTGCAGGTCCAAAGCCCACAAGTGTATCTCTCCAAGTCTCTGTGAGTTTGTACCATATCTATGACCAGAGCAAATATTGTCAGGTGAAAAGATGCTTTCTGCTCAGCTATTTGAATCAATTGAAGTCCAATTAAGTCCCCAAGTTTTGCTCTGATCACAACATGTTCTATGGATGAAACATCCATAAATAGGTCCTATTTCACTTTCTAGTTGCCAATTTACTCCATTGCAAATTTTCCTTGTATTACTGAACAAAAACATTCCAATAAAGGTATTAATCCACAACCACTCACCCAATATTAAAGATATCATGAATCTGAACCTGGGATGTGAAAGCAGGTATAGTTATACACATTTTGTATATATATATGACACTTTGTTGTCAGAGTCCAACTTGCAGACTTAGATTAAAGAGTCATTCTAGATCTGAGTTCATGTGGTTTATACTTGCCACTATCAGCCACTCAGCCACAATATTCTGATCAATAAGAATCGAAAAAGACACATGTCGTCTCATATGAATAATTATCCTGGTGTCAGCATTAGATTATCAGTACGAGAGTGCATTTTAGAGAGTAATTCGAGACCACCCCATCCCCAAGGCTGTTTCCGTGTGGTAAATCTACTGTACGGTACGTCAGATAGTGGCTGTTTCCTATCCGGATTAGGCGCTGAGACGCGGCCTTTATGAGGTACCTATGCTCCCGGTAATGCCCAACAAATGTTCCGGGGGGGTAATAGTCCATGCGGGATTTGTGGCAAGTATTCGTTCGTGCGAGGACTGTAGCGGGTAACTTGATTTCGCGTCGCTGACAGCCTCGATTCATCTTTTCAATGTGCATGTTCGCTCCGCTCTCCCTTGGTCTTAAGGAAATTCAGACTACGCCGGACAAAAATACTAGGTAAATCCATCTGCTGACTAAATTCGCGAGTAATATCGCGTGATCGGATGGATTCGACGATACAAATTTCAAAGACTTCGAGTGATCTTTCGTGACATTGAAGAGGAGGAGGCGGGGGTCGTATGGTGGAAACTTCATGATATGACGATATACATAGTAACTAATGTTGATTGATGACTCAATGATATCTTGCTGAGTCTCAAACTATAGGAGAAGTAAAATGGTATCATTAGAATGCCTTAAAGGATCGTTGATTGTTCCGATTCGTTAGGCTTCGGAATGGAGAGGGCAGAAGGATCGACATATGAGGCAAGAGATGGGTTGTTAATGGTCAACTTGCTGAACTCCTCTGCAAGAGTGTTTGTTGATATATTCGTCATGGCCATCACTATCATTTATGGGCCCATGCCCGCCAGCGGACAGTGTTTTAGGAATACGGGCTGCAGAACGGTTCAAGTCAAGTCGCTGCCCTCGTGAAGTAGATGCGTCTGCGTTGAATAGGTCTCCGAACATGATGAGCTACCGGTAAGAGTCTGGAGGCCATGTGCTGTGGGAAGGATGCGAGGTAGCAGCGCAGTCGTGAAGGGTTTGTTGGTGGACGGCTAATTGTTTCCTTAATTCTATTTTTCAACATGGTATTTGGGTTTCTGGGAAGTTGATTCTGTATTTGTTATGGAACTTGATCCGCGAGGCGCTAAGCCTAAAGGAGTTCACACAGGTACTGCTAATTGAAGCCTGTGATGATATGGGCTAAACACCAAGGAGGCTTGGCACAACTTCGATGCCACGTTCGACATCGTGATCGATTTCGCGAAGGAGAGAAGCTATGCCAGGTCATGGAGAAGCAGTCTTTGGGAGAGGATGGCGTTTGATAAGTCCTATTCCTGTGAAGACCTTTCAATCCTCCTACAATCGGATCTTCCGGTTTTCCGATTTTCCGGTATCAGGTCGCAGAATATCAGCGAGCGCATCTCTGGTTAATGATCAGAATGACGCCCAGCCTTGTTTGACGGGGCTGTAGATGTTAGTCCACGTGATGTTGGATTATTTCAGCATTATTTAGTCGGATTGGAGGTCACGACAGGCTCACGAGAGTGTGCATTGATCTTGGAATGGAGGTGATAAATCGAGTGGCACGTAGCAAACGATGCGGAAGAATTACGAAACAGGAGGAAATGCGTCTTGAGCATATGAATCCAATACACACTCATTTATGATCCCTACAACTTGAACTGGGCTACTATTCGTGAATGCCCAAACCTCTTCAGTAATATGAGCTTCGAGCTCGGGGGTCATGTTTCAACTACTCAGTTCAACAAAAGGCGAAATTCCTTCTAACAAACAGGGATGAAAATCGTCAAAATCATCCAGCATCTTCGCATCCTCCTAAGGCACTCCATCCTTCCTGTCAGAGAAGTCAGCTGAAATCCATCCAGATGATTGTGAGAGCCCGTACTTGCAATTAAGAAATACAGTCAGGGCATATGTGTCGTATTAAAGAGACGGTTGCCAGTGTCCGTGGTGCCTCTGCCGGTGAACTTATTATCAGAGAGGCGAAGTGCAATAAGGCTGAAATTTGCGTTACGGGCGAGTGTCTGGGCGACGCTGCCCTCAGAAACTGACTGAGCTTGGACAACGCCGGCAACTACCACAATGCGAATAGTGGCATGCAGACTGCGGATGTGTCGCACAAAGTTCACTACCGTCTTGCCACTGTTCACCACCGAATCGACCAGCACAACGGTGCGCAGTTGCAGTAGATGGTGGGGCTCGATGTCCTCGGGACGTTTGGCGTGGACGAACATCGCGCACGGGAAGGCTTCATTGACGCCGAAAGCCATGGCTTCTCCGCCGCGCATCAGCGCCACAATCGATGTCTTCTTCTCGTGGCAGAGTCTATAGCCGCTAGTCTGATGGCCTTGTACGTGCGGAATTGGATACTCCTCCACCCCAATCATTTCTGCCAAGAATTCGGTCGCCAGATACCATCCGACACGGCGATGAGCTTCCCGCAGGGCCGGGCCGGCAACCGTGGCATCACGCATCGGCGTCATGAGCAGCTTGGCGGCGTTTCTGTCTGTTGCATGGAGTACTTGAAAAGGATGTCGACTGCCGCGGCGGCGGATAATAGAATCGATAAACTCGGGGTCCGTAAGTTGGACTAGGGGAAGCTTGGTAGTGTCCAGACGTGGTGACGCATTGCTAGGCAGCAAAGCTTGTCGTGCTCGAAGACCATCATTGTCGATGGCGTTTAATAATGCCGCGTCCATAGTCTTGCTCCTCGTCTGCTCCTCGCCGACCACAACAACGGCTTGATCTGCCTTGCTCAACATTGGCAGGTCCAGCACACTATCTCCAAACGCCCAAACGTACATGTGGTAGATATCTCTGAAACGGACGACCGTGGCGGCTTTCACTGCAGCAGTAACGATGAACCCGTCTGCGATACGACCGCCGCCGATGACCTTTACCGTCTTGGACAGACCTTCTCTCTCCAGGACTTTATCCCAGACACGACGCAGCCCACAGGTAACAACCACCGCGCTAACATGCTCTTGTTCTGCTACCAGTCGCAACAACGACACAAACTCGGGATGCATAGTCACCGCCGACGCCACATCTTCGCAGAGGGCATTAAACTCTTGATCGTCGGCCGTCTCTTCATACAGCAAAGCGGCCTGGCGAAAGGCAGTGTACGAGTAACCCAACGGGCTGCTGAATAACGTCTTCAACCGAGATTCCTCGTCCGTCGACTGCCGAGAGTTGGAGACCATCTTCCAGAACAACGCACCGCTGTCCTTTGCAGCTAACGTCCTATCGGCGTCCATAATCAACACCGTCTCCAGCTGTCCTTGGCCAGCGGCAAGGACCTCGTCTATCCTGCTTTCGGCGCGAGACAGGTTGCACTCCTCGGTATGATGCCGGAAATCGCGTAGCAGTGTCGAGACTTTGTTCAGCAACGTCGGATGCGGGAATACGAGCGAGAACAGGATGCCATGATGGCGGCAGAGATGGCGCAGCTGGGTCTTTTCGGCCTGCTGCCACTTGCGTAGATGGTTGATAGACGCAGACGGACGATTTCTTTTCGTGTCGTCCAGACAACGCTGCGCGACGAGTTCGGTAGGAGCGTCCAAGTAGAGGATGTGCGTGAATGTGTCTAGGTCATTTCTAGTATATACTGGCTGTCCAGCTTCCTCCTCCTCGGGCCAGAACATGAAATGTCCAGCGACGACTGCAACTCGTCTGCTGTCGGCGCATTCCTTTCCGATCGTGTCGATGGCAAGCTGGCGCCAATACATCTTCTCTTGCTCTTCCTGTTTCTGGAATGCGTCGAGACCGCCGGGAACAAGATCGGTAATCATCTTAGAGCCTTCGTAGAACTCGAAATGCTCTTGTCCGAGTTTTTGCTTCAGCTGGTCCAGGAGAAACGTCTTGCCGGAGCCGGGAATTCCGTATAAGCCGACAACTACTGCTTTGTTGTTATTGGAAGCAGGTCGACTTTCAAGAGCAGTCGATTGGTTCAGCTGAGGATCCGCCGATGGGCCCGGCATGCTGCTTGATGCGTTCTCGCAGTTGGTTGCCATTATAACAATTTCGTAAGTATTCGGGAATGGTAGATATGAGAGCGTTGAGACTCAATTCAATGATTGATGAGATATCTCACCACCAGATGCAGCAGGCGTAAGGTGAGATGGAACGTCGCGGAAACTGGTTATATTCACCAATTTCTGGTCGGCTTTAACTTAAGGGACTCTCACTATGCAATCAAGTGACTCACAGAGTTGACCGGTGACCGGTCTGGCCATTGATCCATATCACCATGTGGGCTACGGGCGCGAACTGCACTGTGCGCTTTAGGGATATGCCCCTATTGCTCGATTAGTTCACCGGCGACGACGAGGGCTAGAAACATCTTCTCTTGTACTCCCACACTCAAGCATCTCGACAAATGTAAGGCTGTCGACAGGGCTGGGTTTGCACACTGGCCCAGTCGTCCTACACAACGCCCTTCTTCTGCGGAAGGCCTCCCAAAACCTCCCATCCAATGCAGGAGGCCTCTAGCTTCCATCCAATGGAAACAGCCCAATGTGTTTGGGGAAGTTGGAATGTGAGAGGCCTCCCGGTAAGATTGTGCTGTGCAGCGGGAACAGGCCCCTCTATTCTCCGCCTGCAGCGTTCCTCAGTAGTGATTCCCTCCGAGTATTAATTTAGCAGAACATAGGTAATGTATTTTACCGTGTAACCGCCCACGACCGGGTAACCGATCAAGCCTGCACATGGAACTCATTTTATTCATATAAGCACACGACATGTGTCTTTTTCAATTCTGATTGGTCGTAATTCTGTGGCTGAGTGGCTGATTGTGGCAAGTACCTACCACTTAAACTCAGATCCCAAATGACCTGCCCTTTCAATTCTATGAGTTTGGCTCTGATTACAAAGTGTTCTATACAAAATATGTGGATAACTATGTCTTCTCACCTCCAAGTCTTAGATTTATGATATCTCTTATATTGAGTCAGAAATTGTGAATCAACAGCATTTTGGAGCTTTTTTTTTACAGCTGCACCATGAATACTAGTGATATAGTAAATTGGAGACCAGGAAGTGAAAGAGGACCTATTTATGCATAGTTCATGTATAGAACACTTTGTAATCAGAGCAAAACTCATGGACTTAAATAAACTTCAATTGATTGAAGTTGCCCAGTAGAAGAGATCTTCCCAGTTGCCAATATGCTTGCTCTGGCCACAGAAACGATAGAGACTCATTCAGACTTGGAGAGATATTCTCCCTGGGAGCTGGCCAAGAGATGACCGAACAAATTTTGAATTCTAGGAGTATGTTAGAGCCATATACATTGGGAAGCATAGGAGCTGTTAAAAATGACAACTCTGGGTTGGCCAGGCTGGAGATCAATGTGGGTGCCTCCAAAGGGCGGCAAAGGCGCCACCATACCTTGTATTCATATAAGGAGACGACATGTGTCATTTTCGATTCTTATTGGTTAGAATTCTGTGGCTGAGTAGCTGATATTGACAAGTATAACCACATGAACTCAGATCTAGAATGACCCATTAATTTAAGTCTGCAAGTTGGACTCTGACAACAAAGTGTTATATTCAGAAAATATATATAACTATACTTGCTGTGACATCCCAGGTTCAGATTCATGATATCTTTATTATTGGCTGAGTGGTTGTGGATTAATATCTTTATTGGAATGTTTTTGCTTAGTAGTACAACAAAAATTTGGGATACAGTATATTGGTAACTGGAAAGTGAAAAGTAATTTTTTTATGGATATTTTATCTGTAGAACATGTTTTGATCCAAGCAAAACTTGGGGACATATTTAGACTTCAATTGATTCAAATAGCTGAGCAGAAAGTACTTTTTGCCTGACTATATTTGCTTTGGTCATAGAATTGGTACAAACTCACAGGGTTATTGAGTAATATACTTGTGGACTTGGGATCAGTACAGAAAGCATACTGTAGAGGTTGGAGTTGAGTGTACTTGGGAGCCAGAAGTAGAGTATACCTGGAAGTCAAGGTGCAGATAATCCAGTTGAATATCTGCAAAGGGCTGTGAAACTACCAAGGTATACTGTATGTATATATGGATATAACATGTATCGTTTTGAATTCTAATTTGTAATAATTCTGTGGCTGTATTAGCAAAATGTATTTTTGTCACTGAGAGTATGTGAAAGTTGTCAGATCAAAATCCCAGAGTGGTTAAATTCTGTAGTTGACTGGACTAATGCAGTGGCCTTCTGGTGCAACTGGCAGTGCTGGCAACAAATCTTGAAGCTTACTGTTCAGAGGAAGTAGCTTACAAGTATATCTGAAAATGCTGGGTGCAAATCTGTGAGGATATAGAAGGTCTGGTAAGTATACATCAGGAAAAATAACCTTACACAAGATGTAACTTATAGAGTAGCTACTTTTGGAAAGGTGATTCATAGCATATTTAATGCATGGCACTATGAGGTTCAAAGGATCTGTACATTAACTAGATTACTATGATATGCATGCAGTTATGTATGCTTGATACTATACATCATTGTGCATTCAATAAACTTGAAATCAAACTTCCAAATGCATGTCTTTCATCAGCAAAAAACATTTCCGTCCGGGCGGAATGGTTGCGTCAGAGTGGACGTGCTCCGTCAGAGCCATCAGAGACACCCCGGCGGCGGATTACTCCTCTCCCAGCGTGGATACTATGCGTCGGGTTGCATATTGCCCTCCGATCGCTGTTTCGCCGTTTCTTCTCGCTCTGTCAGTCTCCTATTGTACACAAACACTCTGGCGTTGAGGCCAACTGTGACCATACATCGGAATGGGTTCATTGGGTACACGCTTGCATCGGGATTGCCGCTGCGAAAATCTCTCCTCACGTTCTTTCTACATTAAGCTCGAGGAGCATAGGAAGGTGAGAAGATATGATACTACCTGGCCGTGAGGATCCATGCAATTGTATGGATCCACCAAATCTCGGAAAGAGTGAGTGAGACCAAAAGTTGGGAAAGATAGAGTGTGTATTTTCGTTGTATGACAAGATGAGATGAAAATGAGATGCTGTCTATCTACCCCGGGGTCTCCCAAATATATACTCCGTGTCGCTCATTCCACCTCCGTTACCCCTGTATCTCCGTACACCCACGGTCGCTCCTTAACTATATACTTGGAGGCCATGATCGAGCTAGTTTGGAGATGCACTTGGAGGCCGAGATCGAATGAACTGAGAGATGCACTTGGAGGCCGTGATCAATTGAGTTTGGAGATGCACTGGGAGGCCGTGATCAAGTGAGTTTGGAGATGCACTTGGAGGCTGAGATCGAATGAACTGAGAGATGCACTTGGAGGCCGTAATCGATCGAGTTTGGAGATGCACATGGAGGCCGAGATCCAGTGAACTGAGAGCTGCACTTGGAGGCTGTGATCGATAGAGTGTGGAGATGCACTTGGAGGCCGAGATCGAGTGAACTGAGAGCTGCACTTCGAGGCCGTGATCAATCAAGTGTGGAGATGAACTTGGAGGTCGAGATCGAGTGAACTGAGAGCTGCACTTGGAGGCCGTGATTGATCGAGTTTGGAGATGCACTTGGAGGCCGAGACCGAGTGCACTGAGATGCACTGGGAGGCCGTGATCGAGCGAGTTTGGAGATGCACTTGCAGGCTATGATCGAGCGAGATTGGAGGAGTACTTGGAGGCTGTCAATTTGGAGGGAGGCGTGATGGCAACTGAAACTCTATTCATTGGTTAACTTGTAATTGTGGGAATGTAGAGAGTTGTGTACAACATCCGCCGAGAGATGAGAAACTGGCTGGGAGCGGGAGACAGTGGATCTTGGGATGATGCTGTACTTGGTGTATGCTGTACTCGGTGTTAACTCATGATTATGGCATGGAGAGTTAGAGAGGGATGACTTAACTTCGTGTTCTTTGGTGATGGTAGAGTTGAGCACAAGAAAGAGAGAAATCAGAGGAGATGGGGGAAATCATCATGAGAAACTGGGACTTGAGAGAATTTCGTGTGCGAGTCAACTGACCATCCCCGACACGGCAGATACGAGTCCTGATCCGGCGGGTAATAACAGCGTTATGAGGTCTTGTAAACCCCATCAGGTTTCTTCTACACCCAATCAGGCAAGTCGTACTCCTGATTTCTCATAGCCGCTCGTATCCTCCATATCGCTCTCATCTTCATCCCCATCTCTCTCTTTCTTGTCCACAACTCTACCATCATCGCAAGAACACAAAGTTGAGTCATCCCTCTCTATCTCTCCATGCCATCATCATGAGTTAACACTGAGTGCGGCATACACCAAGTACAGCATACACCTAAGATTGTCTGTCGTCCCTTCATTTTCACGATTTCGAGTTGACCCCTGAATGTTGCTTCAGCTTCCGGCATACCTCCCTACTGATCCACCGCCACAAGCCAGTTCTCTATAAGAGCTTCAAAGGTAAAGTCATCTCGTCACATTCCCACGGTTTCGAGTTAACTAACCGATGAATAGAGTTTCAGCACCTGGCGCACCTCCCACCGACCGCCTCCAGATTGACCTCCTCCAAGTACTCCTCCAATCTCGCTCGATCATAGCCTGCTACAAGTGCATCTCCAAACTCGCTCGATCACGGCCTCGGAGTGTATCTCTGAGTTCACTCAATCTCGGTCTTCAATAGCATCTCCAAACTCGCTCGCTCACGGCCTCGGAGTGTATCTCTGAGGTCACTCAATCTCAGTCTTCAATTGCATCTCCAAACTCGCTCGATCATGGCCTCCCAGTGCATCTCCAAACTCGCTCGATCACGGCCTCCAAGTGCAGCTCTCAGTTCACTCGATCTCGGCCTCCAAGTGCATCTCCAAACTCGATCGATCACGGCCTCCAAGTGCAGCTCTCAGTTCACTCGCTCTCGGCCTCCAAGTTTATCTCCAAACTTGCTCGATCACAGCCTCCAAGTGCAGCTCTCAGTTCACTCCATTATGGCCTCCAAGTGCAGCTCTCAGTTTACTCGATTTCGGCCTCCAAGTGCATCTCCAAACTCGCTCGATCACGGCCTCGGAGTGTATCTCTGAGTTGTAGATTGGTAGCTATATAGATACATAGATACATAGATGAGAATACAACCTGAATATATGAGTTTTAAAAAGCGTTGCACGATTAGTAGTAGCTATGAGTTCCAGGCGCGCACCAGCAGCGTTCCCAAAGAAGATGTTGTTTTTCCCAGAATGCTCTACTGTGATTCGAGGTGCTCCCGGACGCTCCCAGGTTTGTTGGCGGCGCTCCCAGGTGCTCTGCTATGTAACGGGAAGCGTGTAATTCGCCGTCAGAGGGTATGAGGTTCCGTCAGAGCCATCAGAGCCGTCCGGAACACCCGGGTGTTTCAGACGGAAACTAGAGTTGTTGCTGATATTGCATGCTTCCAAGTACCAGTCCAAGTCTGTTTTCAAGTATATTCCCAGTTATGCTTTCAATAACACTTTCAATTGCACTGAATGGCATACTTTTACTCTGCTTCAATGTCTGCTTCCATGTAAGCTTTCAAGAGACTACAATGTATACCTCAGAATCACTGTTAAGTACACTTTCTGATCAACTAAATTGTACACTCCCAGCCTACTTGGCTCTATACTCCAAAGTACACTCTCAAGCTGGAAGGTAGACTCAATCTCACTTGAATATATGCTTCTGTGCATGCTTCTGCAAGCTTAATCCAGATCCTTGCTGGGTGGCAGAAGCCTGGCACTGGGAGGAATCAGTTTCAGGCACTTGGCACGAGACAGTGTGATGCAGGTACATAAGGTAAATGATCTTAAGTGAGTGGGAGCCTCCAGGAGTGTCTGACAGGATGTGGAGTGTAAACTTACATACGTCAATTTCCGGAGAGTATCAGATCTTAGAAGGAAATTCCAGCTGGCCTTCGAAGTAACCGGGATCTGCGATGACTGGTAAAGGAGTACCATGGGTGTGTGTGCAATGCGGAGTAGAACACCTCAGAGGCCCAGAGAGAACATTAGGTGTACCTGAGAGCACCTGGCAATGCAGGCGACAAGTCTGGGAGCGCCAACAACAATGCAGAGAGGCTCAGTGACAAGTCACCGAGCACCTTGAATTACAGTGGAGCAGTCTGGGCGAACAACATCTTCTTTGAGTCACTGCAGGTGCGCGTGGAACTCGTTGCTAGTACATATTGTTCAACCATTTTTGGAACTCATGAATTCAGTTTGTGTTCTAATCTATGTATCTATGTATCGATGTATCTATGTATCGATGTATCTATGTATCGGGATTGCTACCCACTACACACGATATATCTGGACTGGGTGCAAGGGGTGCTTGAGCAGAATTCTAGGTACACCAGAAGATGAGTTAGTGAAGGCAGAGATACACTCTGAGGCCATGATCGAGTGAGTTTGAAGATGCACTTGCATGCTATAATAAAGGGTAATTGGAGATACACCTGGAGGCAGGGATCGAGTGAACTTAGAGATGCACTCCAAGATTGTGATCAAGCATGTTTGGAGGTGCACTTGGTGGGCATGATTATGCGAACTTGGAGGTGGTAATTAAGCAGGTTTGGAGATGCACATGGCGGCCTTGTTGTGCGAAGTTGGAGGCTGTAATCGAATGAGTTGAGAGATGCAATTGGAGGCTCAGATTGTGCTAACTTGGAGGCCATGATCAAGTGGATTGAAGATACACTTCACGGCCATGTTCAAACAAGTTTTGTGATATACTTCGGGGCTGTAATGAAGCAAGTGTGGAGAATCACTTGTAGGCTGTAATTGAGAGGGATTTGAGGAGTTTTTGGAGGAGATTGTTGAATGGCCCATCAACTGCTAAGTGTCACAGTTTGGGTTGCAAGTAATGAACATAGGAATCTGAAAAGAACTGCGATGGAATTGGTGATACAGAATGGCAGAGAATTTGAGAGACGCAGATGTGGTGTGAGGATGCAAAGTGATGGTGGTGGTATAATTTAGAATGATAAGGAAGTGGTCTGAGGTACTGTGACACTTGACAATATGGTGTGGTTGTAGTAATATGAGTTGCGTTGGTGGTGTGTAAGATCATGAAGAAAGATTTGGATGGTATATTAGAGCATAAGGAATGATTCCAGGGTGAGAGACAAATGGTATATAAAGATAGGTTGCGATGGTGTTGAAGAATTTCCTATTCTGTTCTCTTTATTTGTTCACTTTTATAGGAAAGCAACGTACCACTTTGAAATGGTTTCAACTTGTGTTTTGTTCAAACTATTTTCGATACGAATCTGGAGAGTGTTTCTTCTGATCCAACATTAAAGTACCATTTGCAATATTACCCATACCGAACCCTGCCCATTACACTCATCAGCAAAAAACATATCCGTCGGGGCAGAATGGCTGCGTCAGAGTGGATGAGCTCCGTCAGAGCCGTCAGAGACACCACGGTGGCGGTTTATGCCGCGCCGGGCGTCAATACCACGCATCGTGCTGCATATCGCCCTCCGATCGCCGTTTCTTCTCGCTCTGTCAGTCTCCTATTTTAAACAAACACTCTGGTGTTGTGGCCAACTGTGACCATACGTCGGAATGGGTTCATTGGGTATACGCTTGAATCGAGATTGCAATGCAATGGGTGACGCTGCGAAGATCTCTCCTCACGTTCCTTCTACATTACGCTTGAGAAGCGTAGGAAGAAGGTGAGAAGATATGATACTACACGGCTGTGAGGATCCACGCAATTGTGTGGATCCACAAAATCTCGGAAAGAGCGAGTGAGACCAAAAGTTGGGAAAGATAGAGTGTGTATTTTCGTTGTATGACAAGATGAGATGAAAATGAGATGCTGTCTATCTACCCCGGGGTCTCCCGAATATATACTCC